>VTLG01010912.1_pt1 | contig 99852 bp, 121 predicted proteins | sample 4694571 | NCBI WGS metagenome assembly VTLG01 (sample SAMN12604809, study PRJNA352737) | marine metagenome | biome: ENVO:00000447; feature: ENVO:00000209|ENVO:00000569|ENVO:01000036; material: ENVO:00002151; isolation source: viral sequences binned using virsorter ... | reverse complement strand
CATCAACCATTGTTCGATAAACACCACCAGTACCTTCATAAAAACATTCTGGAGCTTCTTGAAAATCTCTTTTTGTCAAACAAATCTGATGATATTTTTTATCAGCATTTAAAACTTGATCTGGCCAAGGTGCAATCTCTAAAACTTCTTCAAGTGCTTGTGCAAGTTTTATTTCATCAAATATAATAGGCAACTTCACGAAATATTTCAATTACCAATCCTTTGCAATAGTAAAGTTTGCATGAGAAAATTCAAGTCTATCCACTAACTTAACTGCACCACCTTTTGTATTAATAGCAACAAAACCTTCTGGTGCCGTGACTTTAAAACCATTAGGTGTTTTAAGAAATGTTCCAATACTTTTAATTTTCTCTAATTGTTTTACAACCATATTTTTTGCATCAAGAATACCTAAATAGGTTGCCATAGTAAAATATAATTCATTTTTAAATTTTCTTAAAACTTTTTGTGCATCTTTTTGTATGTCTTTATATTTCTTTTTACCTTTATCAGATTTCTTTGTATCAATTTCTGTTGATAATCTATCTGTGTAATATTGTTCAAACTCTTTAACAAGATTTTTAGTATCAGCAATTTTTGAACCAGCACGAACTTTCGTATTAAAAAATACTTTCATCAATGGTGCCAGACCCCATTTTGTTTTATCTTTACCGAGTTCGTTTAAAAACTTACCTGCTTTTCCAGCAGCACCTGCAATTTGATTTATTTTTTTCTCTAATTTATTTACGTCTGCTGGACTAAATGTGACTGCGTTAGCAGTATCTAAGTAAGCATCATCAAACCAAACTCTTTTTGATTTCTTGAAAATATTTGCATCAACACCAAAAGATGCCTTTAATGAATCAATTGATTTTCCAGTATACTTTGTGTGCCACACCACTCCAAGACTTGCCTTTCTTATTGTTGAGGCTAAGTCACTATCTTCTGGAACAGCATAGGTGATAGTATTAGGTCCGAAAGTCAACATACTGACATCATCAATAGTTTGCTTTTTCAAATCACCTTTGGAAAACATAATGTCACCCTGATAGATGCCTTTCATTCCCAGATCAGGTAAAGTTTTCAATGCAACTTTTAATTTATCTGAAGGACCCTCTGAACCGTGATTAGCATCAATGTCTGCTACTGTATAATTAATTTTAGGGACCTTATTAAAAAGTGATTTTGTTGCAACAAAAAACTTTCCGTTCTCTGGATTGATACCAGCAAAAATTGCTGGAGCACCATCCCACTTTACAGTCACATTCGTTTTACTTTTCCCTCCTGCTAACATATCCTTAAGAGAATTTAAAAACTGAATTGCTGTAGTCGCACCTTTTACACCATTGTTGATGATTTCATCTTCAAGGTGCTCCATGTGCGTATTTTTATCTTCATTTAATATTTCTTTGAATGATAACATGAACTACCACTTAATAGTATTGTTATGTGAAATCAAAGGTTCATAATCCATGTAGTCAACCAATCTTTTAAAATTATCTCCAATCCATTCTTTTGCCTGTTCAAATTTTTCTAAAATCCAGTTGACAAATTTAGTAAAAAGTTCCAGTACTTTTTCTTTCATTTTTTTATAAAAATCTGCAACACGATCAACAAAACCTTCTGCTATTAATTCTTTTTCAATTTGTTCAAATCCTTCATCCATAACCATCTTGACACCTAAACCAACCGTTGCCCAAAAGTTATATATTTTTTTTCCTGTCTTGTCTGCACTTCCTTTGACGGATGATGATTTAAATTTAACGTCAGGTTTTACTTGACTAGCAATTTTCTTAACATATTTATCTGATGATTTTGTGACAGTATGAAAATCAGATTTCGTTCCTTCATAATTTGTTATCAAAAATGAGGTTGCTGTTCCTTCATTTCTTCCAAATTTTTGTGATCCTGTCATTGCTTCAAAAGTAAACTCCTCTGCAAAAGCAGAATTTTTCTCAAATGCTTTTCTTAAATCTGTTTTAAATGCTTTATGAAAAGCATCTATTTCTTCAAACACTTTTCCTTTTGCTGTTCCTATTAAATCACTTTTATTACCATGAACTTCTTTTCCTTTTTTATCTGTTAAACGAAAAGAAGTTTTTAACCCTTTTAATTGATTTTCTATTTTCTTTAATAAAACAGTATTATCAACTTTTTTCATCGCAGCATAAAAAGTTGCCTGTGCTTCTGCACGTTGACCACTCATTAGTTGGGCATTTCCAGTTTTCAAAGAAATATAATTCTTTCCAATTATAATATCAGTCTTTGGTGTTTTAGTAGAACTAGGAACTTTACCATCAAAATAAGAAGCCCATTCTTTTGTTACTTCATATCTATTTGAAGGAAACTTACCCTTACCCGTTATCTTTTGTTTCTTCAATACTTTTTTAGCATTTGCAACTGTAACTCTGGGATCTTTAAATTTTGCTTTCTTATCATTATTTGCAGCTGCAACTAGTGCTGCTTCCATTTCAAATGCACCAGATGTATCTGCTTCTTGTAAGTCTAACCAATCTTTATATGATTTCATATCTTTCCTATAAGTTATCTATTTTGCATAATGGACAATCTTTGATGTCTACGGATCGGAATGGACACATGGTATAATGATCTACATTTCCTGCTGTGATTCTCCTTAAAATAGAACCATCTGCTATCCGTTCTTTACTCTTTGCGGCCTTTTTAACGACCTCAGAAAACATATCTTGTATAGTTTGCTTCTTCATAATCTCTTATATTTATAATACTTCTTATTTTCGCATCCTAATTATAATTCTGTTTTATCAAAAATTCTGGTAATTTCCACTCAACGCTGTCGGTATCTATGTTATAATGCCCCAATGCACCACAAAAATTACAGTATTCTATGCCTATATCATAATCCAAAGTAGTCGTATTTGCTCTATGCTCACATAACTTTCTCATTACGGGTTCTTCATCTATTTTCTTAAACCAGCCGTCTGAAATTGTTAAATCCTGCATAATAGCCTCCGTTTAGTTATATTACTATTTATATGTTCCAATCTTCATAACTTTTTTCAGTTCGTTTCTGAGGTTTAATTTTAAGTGTATATGGATTGGCATTTGTATTAGCATCGGATTTTTTCTCATAATATTTGTTACTTCCGTCATTTGCCAATGCTGGTTGATCGTTTTCTTCAATGTCAACTAATTTCATTTTCTTCTTAATCACATTAACCAAAAACTTACTATTCAATGAAATGTCACTATATCTATTTTTTAATTGCTTAAACAAAATCTGATTATTAACTCCCGCACCATCATCCTTTGCAATAATTGCTAACATCAAATCTGCTGTTGCAGGTAATCCAAAACTTTCTGATGTATTAGATAAATCAGGATCCGAACTTGTAAAACCCTCTCGGTTTAATTGCGAACTGGTAATGATCGGAACATTACATTCGACCGACAATCCACGAATTTCCTCTGCAATAGATTTAATGTAGATATAAGTGTTCATATTAGCTGCCCACTTAACTCTACTTGATGCACAAATATTTAAATAATCTAAAATAATAACTTGTGGTGTAAAATCTTTTTTGATTTTCAATTCTCTTATCAATGCACGAAAATTTCCAACATGAGCACCTGCTGTTGGGTATTCTTTAATAATAAGTTTTCCAATTTTTAAATCATATAATTTTTTTGCAAAAACATCCCTAGGCAGTAAATGTAAATCATGCAACTCCGTATCCATTAAATTTGCATCAATTCTTTCTGCGATTCTCTCCTCTGCCATCTCCATAGTAATATATAAAACATCCATTCCCTGTTTTAAATATTGACTGGCAAAATGAGTCTTGACCAAAGTTTTACCAACTCCCGTACCACCTAATAAAACTGTCAAAGTTTTTGGTGATATTCCTCCGTTGGTAATCTTATCAAGCATAGTCATTTGAAATGGAATTTTAGTTTCTTTTTGATGATAGAAATTCCATCTATCCTCACCATCTTCCAAATAATTATGACCGATACTTTTATCTAATGAAACTGCCAATGCTTCTGTAAGAATTTCTGGTATTGCATCTTTAGACGTTTTCTTTTCTTTACCTTCCAGAATTGAAATACTTTCAACGATACCATTATATACTGCCTGATCTTTTGCCCACTTTTCTGTTTCTTTTGTCAACCATTCTTCATCATCAGTTTTACTTGTTAATGATTTAAGAACTTCATTACATTTATTAAATATAGTTTCATTTAAATCTTCTCTATTATTTAATTTAACAGATATTGCTTCTCTTGTCGGAGCCTTATTAAATTCTGAAATATGTTTTTGTATTTCAATAAAAATTTGTTTTTCTGCATTTTCTTTAAAATATTCTGGTTTTAAAAAGATACCGACAATACTGGCATAATCTTCATTATATAAAAGATTTTCTAATATTAAGGATTCAGTCCTCATTTTATCCTTTCTTTAAAACGTCCAATATTATTTTCTTTTGCTTTTCTACATCAACTTCCAAAAATGGTTTATAATTTAAAACAAGTCTCTTATGATCTTCCCATATAGGATCATCCAAATACTTATCTATTTCTGGAATAAAATTCAATACCATGTCCAAAACTGTAAAAGCTTCTAATGATATTACACGACCCAGAACTAATTTTAAAATGAGTGGATGTCTCATACTTTTTGTAATAAACATCTCATTAAAAGTACAATCTTCCTTTTTCATAAATCTAACAATACATTCAATATCACAACGAATATGAGTATCAAAATTATTCATTTTATCTCTATAATCTTCATACAAATCACTATCAAAATCAATAGGGTGATCTAAACCATTAGTAAATTGTGAAAGATAAAAAAATATCAATGATTCTTTATTCGTAAATGCTTTACCTATATTATGAAATAATTTTCTTTGTCCAGAATATTTTCCATACTGTTCTACTTTTGCAAAACTTCTCTGCATGGAATCTATATTAGCCCAATTACCTTTTCCATTATATTTAAAATAATCATAATCTCTGGTAAAGTGTGCTCTTATTCCATGCCAAACCACCCAAGCATTATATGTTATTTGTAAATCATTATTTTGCATAGTATTCATAGAGTATAACATTGACAAGATTGTAAAAAATCATAAAAATAAATTCCACCGAGAAGCATAAGACCTATTAACATCCATAAAACAATTATTAATAATCTATGTCTCATCCTGTTCGCCTTTTTTACTACCATAATTAAATTCTTGAAAAACTGCTTCTTCAAGTCTTTTCATTACATCCTCAGTAAAATACTTTTCTGGATTTTTCACTATTGCCTTTTCAAATACTTTTGTACCATCAGGCATTTCAAATCTAGTTGAAACTTTTTTAAATATCTCATACTTTTCTGCAATCTCAACCAAACCATAATATTGATCTAAACCAGTTTGATAATCAAGCATTGCTTCTATTGTAGATTCTTCTTTAGTAAGTCTACCCTTTACCAACTTCATTTTAATAATGTTTCCTAATACCTCAGTACCGTCTTTAAACTTTTTCTTTCTAAGTGTTACAATAACAGAAGCTGCATATTTAATTCCACCACCACCAGAAATTTCTTGTGTTGGAACATATGCACCGACTTTTTCGTAAGTATGATTCGTAATGATTAGAGGAATATTTTTTGTTGCAAGTTTCAATGCAATAGTTCTGAATGTTCCTCGAACAACTGGTGCTCGCGTCATATCTCTTTTATCAGAACCACTTGCAGAATCCTCCATTTCTTTTCTAGTAGAAAGATTACCAAGTGAATCTAAAAACATCATAACTTTTGTGTCTTTATCTAAACCATCAACCATCTTAATACATTGTGTCCTGAATTCTTCTACTGTGGCAACTGGTAATACAATAAATCTATCAGGATCTAAACCACGTTCCGTAATCATATTTGTAGTTAATGCACCTTCACTCTCAAAGTATACAATAACATTTTCTTTATTTTCTTCTAAAAAATTCTTTGCAATACTCAATGCAAAGAAAGTTTTACCTACAGACTCTTGCCCTGCTAAACAAGTTATCTTGTTTGATGGAACACCACCATACATAGATCCTGATAATAAAGCATTTAACGAATAAGACCCAGTAGATATATAAGTACTGCAATCGCCAACAATCCCAGAGGATACAACCGACGCCAAATCATTATCACTCTCCTTTAATAAGTGTTTAACTAAACTATTTACTGCCATTATTTACCTCCTTTCACCCAAAAAATGATTCCAATGAACCTGTTTCTTCTGATTTCCAACCAATCACATCTAATATGTTTTTAACAGGCTGAAGAAATGATTTCTCGAATTGTAAATCATAATCAATATATTTTTCTAAATTTAATTCTTTTGGCAAAACAGTAGAAATTGCTATTACATTTTCACCAAGAATATTTGGTTCTTTCAAATATGCAAACTTAATCTTTTCACCATCACGAATTAATTGATATTTTCTTGTTAGATTTTTTTCTTTTAAATGGTAATTATATAACAACGCACCTCTCACATGAATTGGTGTGGCCTTAACGTAGATGTCTTTTGAGGATTTATATTTACTCAATCCTTTAACTGAACGAGGAAAGGCAATATCATTAAAACTTAAAGTTTTAAATATTTCTCTATATTCATCAATAGTTTTTATTACTGTTTTCTCATCTGTGTTAATAATAACTTTTATAAGTGCTTGAATGTTCTCTCTACACCATTGAGGTGTAGAACTTCTAACACTTTCAAGACCCATTATTTTTAACTTGGGTTCTTTATATAATACTCCCTCATTATCATAAACATTGAGTATGTATCTTTTCTTTGCCGTCCAGATGCCTTTGTCTGCAATCGACTCACGTTTCATCACCATCTTTTGTTCATAAGCATTTATGTATGAATAAAGGTTCTTATAACAATTATCAATATACGGTTCAATTTTATCTTTACACATCTTATCAAGGAACTGGATGATCTTTTCAGTCTCAATTCCCTCTCCAAAGATTTCATCAACCATTTCATCAAAAGTGATATAAATACTATCCGTGTCCGATGCAACCACATAGTCTTTGTCTCCTGTCTTTAATAAATCATTGATGAATTTATTTATATACTTCTCTATCCATCTAATAGATAATTGACCAGAAGTTGTAATTGCTTCTGCTTGTTCAGGAGAATAATAAAGAAAATATTGATTTGCTAATGCACCGTAAGCACTATTAAGAAGAATCTTCTTTGCCATTTGCACGTTATCATATTTTGCAATATTATTGACTACCTCTTCTTTGTTTTTGTAATTACCATCTTCCAATCTTTGTTGTTCTTCGAGCATTTTCTTTTTAAAGATAACTCTTTCATCATACATTGCTTTCATCAACTTTGGCAAAAAACCTTGTTTTGTGATTGAAAAATGTTCACCGTTTGGTGTAACAGTAACTTTATGTTCTTTTAGATATTTTGTATTTAATTTCTTTTCAAGAATACCATTAACACCATCAGAATATTTGATTTTTAAAACTTCATCCTTTGATATAGTTTCTGGACTAATATTATATTGCTGAATCAAATGTGGATATAAGCTATTCAGATCAAACGACACCACCCACTTGTGCATACCAACATGAGGATCTTTTACATAACCACCTTCAATAGTCCTAGAACCACCCTTATGCCTATTCTGTGGAACTGCTATGTTTTGATCTTTAAGAAAATTGTAAATAATCGTTTCCCAAGTTTTTACCGGAGAAAATACATCCTCGAAATTAATCTTAGATTCGTATGCTATGGTTATAATTAAATCCAACAATTTCATTTTATCGTCAAGTTTTTTGACAATCTCAACATCTTTGATATTATATTCTATAAATTTCTGATAATCTGTTTTATATAAATCATACCCCTGCATTTCATCATCTGTGATCTTACCCATACCGAGTTCGACTTGGCCTATGTAATCTAAACGGTAGGATTCACGCACTTTGTAAGTATATTTTTTATATAACTCAATATAATCTAATGTCGATATACCAATAATACTATAATATTGATTATCTCGACCTGCTATAACAACATTCTTATCGACTACTCTTTTTATTGGTGAAAGATATTGTGATTCAAGACCAAGATATTTCAAACGATTAATAATGTATGGAATATCAAAAAACTTACAATTCCATCCAGAAATAATATGTGGAGGATTGTCCTTCCACCATTGTAAAAACAATTCCATCATTTCTGTTTCATTATCAGATTGAAAATATTTAATTGTCTTATCAGGATCATTCGGAGTATATTCACCAATACCAAAAACATAATAAACATCAGTAATACTATTATGAATAGTTAATGATGTTATTGGAGATGTTGCTAAACGAATATCTGGAAAACCTTGATCGGAGGCAACTTCAATGTCAATGATGTAAATTAATAGCTTGGAAGCATCCCATTGTACATCACCAGAATATTCTTCGGATAGATACTGCATCACATAATTTGTGTTGCCATGAATGGAATAATTACTTACACCACTATATCTTTCTACAAATTCTTTAGATTCTTTTATTGAACCAAACTGAACATCACCTAACGGTTCATTCTTTAATGACTTAAATGTTTGTTTGTCTTTTGGTGCAGGAACATAAAGTGTGGGTTTGAAATTTACAGTAGCAGAATATTCTTCACCTTTGTTATCTATCTCACGAATATAAATCTTATTAAAAACTTGACTAGCATAGGTATAGAATTTCATAGTATATACATTATATCAAAAAAGAGGTGAAAATACAAGGAAAAATTAGGATATAATATTGGATTTTGCACTCGGAACAACAATACCAGAACCAAATACACGGTTGTATTCATTCAAAATAGTTGAACTAGGGGTGGCAGTAATAATTATCATTGTTTCCTTTAACTGATATTCTTTATCCTCTGCATATGGCAACCACGGTTGAAATGCAATTTGTTCTTTGTTCACGGGAATCATTATAACTGGATTTTTTATAACATTAGTTTTTTCATCATATTCCCCAATAAGCTCCTCGCCGTTGAATAATTTGACTATTTTTATGTTCATTCACTTTCTCCTTATCATCATCTGGAATAAATTTATCTGGAATAAATTTCTTTTCAAGCTTTTTATCTTCTTCTTCAGCATTATTACCTAATGCCTTTTCCATTCTTCTATCAGCCATATTACCCAAAGCACCACCAACTGCACCAGCAACACTTTGTATGGTAAGATCAGCAACAGTCGAACATCCTGTACACATAATAAAAATAACTACAATCATTTTTTTAATCATAATGCGAAATCTTCACCTATTTCAAAAGTTTTATCTTTTTTAGGATCATCACTTGTTTTAAGGGAAACATTACCAATAGTATACTTAGCCTGCAAATCCCATTCCGATTTTTCACTAAACGGAAGTATTTTCATTTGTCGAATGGATGTGGTTGGTTGTGCTTTTTCAGGAGACACAATTTCAACTAGATCCCATTCATTTAACAGGTTCACAACAGTATTTCTACGTTCAATATCATTTTCAGAAATATTAGTAGGCTTACCATCCAAGGCAAAAAGTTCTTTAAAGTGAACAATATAATATTTACCTTGTTTGTGAAGTATATGGCAAGATTGAAATAACTTCTTTTCTCTCCGTGAAGCAATTCCAATTCGTGTGAGAGTTTCTTTAACTTTTAAAAAATCATCATCCTCTTTCAGTCGGACTTCTATCATATCCTCGATAGACCATTCAACATTCTCATTCATATCTCATCCTTTCATTTATATAACCCATGATGTAGTATTTATAATATTATGACGTACCACCCTTATACAACTTCTGCTTGATATATTTTATGTCCTTTTCAGATAAAATAGACAATGCTCTGATAGCCTTTTCTGTACTAAATTTGTAGTATTCTTTTACAATTTCCATATTTTCATATTTTTTTCCCTTTACCCAATACTTCTTTGATCGCTTTTTCTTTGGAACTGCATGATAAAAAAAATCATAATGTGCTTTATCATTAATATCTGGAAAACTATTTAATTCATTAACATAATGAATAATATCATTATGATAAGACAATGTACGATTAATTAGAAATTGTTTATAATCTTTTCTTTCTGGTATTTCTTCATCATAACTTTCTTTAGTAACTAAGTCATGTGCATATTCAAAAGGATTCATTTTTACTCCTCTTCAGCAGGTGGTGAATCTTCATGCCATCTACCTTTTTTAATTTTCAATGAAGCGTCATAGGGATTCCAATCAACATCTCTTAAAAAAGTTAATGGATTAATTTTTTTCTTCCTTATTTTTTTCTTTCGTGGCCTTTCAAAATCTTCCATTGGTTCTCCTGACCAAGGATCTGCTAATTCGTCTAAAGAATTACTGCCAGGAAAATCACCAAATTCGTTTCCATGTTTATCATTGAAATTATCTTCGTCTTGTAAATCTTTCAATAATTTTCGTTTTTCAGCTTCAATATCATCTAAAAAAGTTTCTTTATATCTATTCATACGTTTACGAAAATCATTTATCCGATTCATTTTTTCCATTTCTTCCTTGGCAGAACGACCTTTATCTATTCTTGCTCTTTTTTCAATAATCTGTTTTCTTACATCATCCGGCATACTATCCCACTTTTTCATAAGAACCATATTTAAATTATGGAATATACGATTATATAAATCTTCATCTTCCAAAGCAGATGCCAAGGCCAACACTAAAGAAAAAGTTTTATTTAAATCTTCTATATCACCTAAATAACCATCCTCCGAATTTTCCAAATCGTGACTAGTTAATTCGACCGTACCATCAGCACGAACTATTAAGGCACTATCATCCGAAGTTAAACGAACAATTAATTTTCCGTCTTTATCGAAATTATTTGGTTTATTTTCTTCCATACCATCCCCCTTTATATAAAGGTATTTATATATCCAGTAAAGAGTATGCCTAAGAATATTGACTATTTGGTTCAAGTGCTATCCAATATTCTAAGTTTTTACCAGCACTTTTGAAATGTGATACCCCTTTAGAAGATATAGAAACATCATAATCACCCGGTAAAAGTTTTAAATTCTCTCTTTTAAAGTAAATAGTAAACTTTTCTTTGACACCTTCTCCAATTTCTTCCGAATAATCGGCAGATGTATCATTTTTTTGATTATTTGCACATAAATAAATTTTATTCGACTTTGTACAACCTTTTAATGAAATATCATGTAATTGCAATATATTTGCTGTCTTGAAAAGATTATTAAAAAAATCTTCCGTCAATTTAAAATTAATTTCACATTCTGGCAAATCTATTTCTTTCTCAGGTTTAATTACATAATCGGAGTCTGCATAAAAATATTTAACTTTTCTTTTTGCAGATGATACAACCAAATGACTATCTTTAAATTCAACTTCTGCGTCTGGTAAAGAAGTCAACAAACCAAGAAATTCTGTTAAATCATATATTGCAACTTCCATAGGAAAATCCTCTTCAACATCTGCATGGGCTAAAATGTTCTTTAGAGAATTAATTGTTTTAATTTTCTTACCAGGTTTTATCACGATTGATTGATTTATTTCAGAAAAATTCTTCAATATCTCAAGTGTTTCATTACTAATTTTCATAAAAATCTCCTAAAGGGTTTGACCATCTCGAATAGCAACTGCGTCTGCTACTTCATTAAAATTGAATACAGGATCAACTAATCCGTTTCTTTCAAATGCTACTTTCCTCATAAAACACGGAGCACAATTATCACAATGTCTTTTACCATCACCATAACAACTCCAAGTTAAATCATACGGTACATCTAATGCAACTCCTTCCTTAACAATTTCATGTTTCATATAAGTTGCTATTGGCTGCAACAACTCAATCTTAACTTTATTTTGAGTAGCAAAAGGAAGTATATCATTGAACTTCCTACCAAACTCTTGCTCATTGTCTGGATATGCACCACTTTCTTCTAAATTACCACCGAATGCTATGTTACCAAATTTGTTTGCTTCTGCATAAGCAGTTAAAACTGCCAACATTAATAGATTTCTACCAGACACCCAATCCATAGCATATTCAGTTCCTTCAATCTGTGACTTATGATAAGTCCCTTCTGTAATAGTTCCACGCATAACATCAGGCATTTGAATAAATCTTAAATCAAATCCACCATGTTCTGCTATCTTTTTTATGAAACTAACTTCTTTATCTTGAGCTAAACAATTATACATTAAATGCACAAGTGTTACATCATAACCTTTTGCCTGTAACATATATGCAACAGTTGTAGAATCTAATCCTGCTGAAGCACTAACCAAAACTTTTTTATTATGTTCTCTTGGTAAATCTTTTATTTTAATATGATCTGTCGAATAAGCCTTAGAAGAACAAACTTTCATAATGGAATATGGTTTCATTGGTACAGAACATCCCATTAACATATCTGGTGTTGATGCAAACATAAAACCATAATTTTTTTTAATAAAATATATTGGTTTATAATTACAAGCAAGCATTAATGATTCTTCATCAAAATATGCTATTGCATAACTTCCTTCTATCTTTTGTATATTCTCATAAAGACTACTAAAATTTCTTGGTTTCAAAACTTTAGGTAATACAATGGAGTCAATAACTTCATCAGAAAAGTGTTTATCATTTGCAATAACTCCATTATGCACAATACCTTGATATGGCTGCAGTATGTCTATTTCACTTTCTGCTTCAGTTGTCGGTGTGGCACGAAAATTACCTACAACTCGTTTTCCCAATAACAACTTATTAAATAAATCAGGATCAATGTCCCCCATACCACGAAATTCTTCCCCATCAATCCAAAAACCATGTCCATCACGACCCCTTTCTCTACCATGACTAAGTATATGGAGTTTTTCATCCGTTGATATTTCTTCACCCGTCCATCCAACTATTGAACACATAATATATCTCCTAAAATAATGACGCAGCTGATACAGTTGCATCCTTAACGGTTTCTCTGTTAGTCTTTTTTAAATAATCATCTAAAAACTTATGATTAACTTCTGCCTCGACATTTTTATTATCCAACTCATTAAAAAACTTTTCAATCAGATTAAAATTATCAACTATCTTTTTTGGAAAGAACTCATTATAAATGTCTGACAATCCACAACTAAATATTCGATTTATATTTTCAAGATATTCTAATTGTAAATATAAATTATGAAATGCTATCATGTTATTGAATTTACCAAACACTAATTTTTCTTCTCCGGTATCTTCATCAATTTTATAACTATTAAAAAAGTTATACGGGTCAACCAAATCTTCACATATTGGACACCTACAAGGCATTTTAAAATTTTTAGACATTTCTTTATAATGAATCTGATTAGACCATTTCATTGCTTCCATACCCAAACCAACAATATATCTTGGCCTTGTCATATAACTACCATATACACAAGTACGATTCCAATATGTCGAATCATAAGTAATCTGTATATCAATATCCATTTTATCCAATAGCATTTGTATAAACTGAAAATATACCATGCTCTCATTAGATGTTACACCAAAGATATGAAACATCTTACACTTTTCTCTATCCAATTCACCACTCTTTAATAAAAACTTTAATGCAGGAAGAATACGACCTAGATTTCCATTTGTTCCACCATAGGCCCATCCTTCAAACTGATACTTTCCTATTTCTTTATACCATTGAGAAATTTGTTCAACAGTCAAACCTTGCAGAACATTAAGAACCGTTGTATCAGTTCTAGTTCTATTCTCCATATAATACTTTGCAGATGCAACGGATAAATCTAAACACTCCTGATAATCTTTATATGGGGATTTTGGTGTACCATCTTCTTTTTTTAGATGTAAAGTAAAAGAAGGTCTATCAAGGATAGGAAATATATCACCATTTTTTTCACTCCATTCAAGAGCTATTTTATCTGTAAACTTCTTAGGATCAACTGTACCATGTGCTAGATTGTACCCACCACTATCTACAAATATAAGAGCATCATCTGCTTGGATTGTCTTTCTAAAATCTTTTTTTCGATAAGAAGTTCCAGCAGATATTAGCATAAAAAAATTCTTAAAATAAGACTCATTATCTTTTTTATAAATCCTCAACGATTTCTTTTTATTAAAATCTTCTTGATTTTCTTGTGCTATTTCTTGGTCTGATTTTCCATAGAACATTCCCATCAAACCATCACTATATGCAGGTATATACAATGCTTTCTTCATTCATTAATGCCTTTCATGTTATTTAAAAGAGAAAAGAACTCTGCCTTAATTGCAGGATCATCTCTAAATATACCTCTAACAACGGATGTCAACATATCACTTTCATGTTCTTTAACACCTCTTGCTGTCATACAAAAATGTTCAGCTTTAACAATAACTGCAACTCCTTTTGCTTCAGTCTCTTGCTCAATCATATCTGCAATTTGTTCAGTCATTTCTTCTTGAATCTGTGGCCTTGATGCAACCCAATCAACCATACGATTAAACTTAGAAAGACCAACAACTTTCTTTCCTGGGAATATACCAACGTATGCTTTTCCTGTAATCGGTTGGAAATGATGTGCGCAAGTGGAATTAATACTTATAGGACCGGACATATAAATCTGGTCATATTGTTTTACATTTGGAAATGCAGTTACTTTTGGAGGGGGATAATATCTTCCACGAAAAATTTCATGGACAAACATTTTTGCAACCCGTCTTGCTGTATCTTTTGTATTATGATCGTTTTGTGTGTCTATACCCAATGCTTCCAATACACCTTGAAAAGCATCTGCAACTTCGTTTTCTATATCTTGTAAATCTCCAACATCTAAACAATCATAAATTGTATCATTGGCTTTCGTTGAAATCTTCATTATCAGCTCCATCATTAAAAATGTTTCTCACTTTCCAATCACCATAATTATAACTTGCACTATTTGAACCATGTTCAAAAACTTCTACTCTTTTTAAATTTACTCTACCTTTTGTTTCTTCTATAATTTTCGGTGCAACATAATTATAAACATACTCGGCAAATTTCTCACAACCAACACCATCCATTGTAAGAACTTGTGCCATATTTTCATCATGTATTTTATATATATGTTCTATATCAGGATCATTTTTATCTATTAAAAGTTTATGGTCAAATGTTTGTTCAAGAAATGTTTTAATCCAACCACAGCCTCCAAAATCATAAACCCAATTTCTTTCGTCAAGTTGATCTGTTTCAAATATAAAACGAAAACCCAAACTATACCCATGTAAATATTTACAATGACTGTTTGCCTTCCATTGACGAAAACAACAACTTAATCCTCTCTCATTACCATAGGTCTTTGTACTTTGATATTTCACATTGAACCCCCGATTCTTTCCCATGGATATACTATCCATCTATATAACTGCTCATGTATATAATTTACACCATCATTATTTTTATTTCCAAACAATGCAACTAAAGAATAATCAGGATTTTTTTGAAATTCTGGTAATTCTTTGATTGCCCTAAAAGTTGCACCAGTATCATACACATCATCTATAACAATAACATGAGGAAAGAACTTAGGATGCAATTCTTTATCGCCTGTTAAATTTAACAACCACTCTGGTTTTTTATCCTGACCATCCCTTGACTGAAACTTTATAATACTCATTGGACAATTAAGAATATTACTCAAATGAGTTGCTATAGGTAAAGAACCACGATAAATACCTACGATATGTATATTAGATATATTTTTATATCGACTAGCAATATCACCTATATCTTTATAATATTCATCATAATAATAATTATACTTATTCATATCACGTTTTTATTTGTAATATTTAACATCTTTGCCAATACTACCAGTTGCTGTGATAACATTTTGGATTCCGGAGATTTAGATTCCAAATCCATAATATGATCTTTTGAAATTATACTGGATAACAATTGTGCTATTTCACTTCGTCCTTGTACCCATTGCTCAATGGTTTTCTTTGCTTCAAAGAATCTTTCACCACCTATCTCTTTTGCTTCATCATGGTATTGAACGAAATTTGTTAAAACACTTCTTACTAATTCTGATTTTGAAACTTTTAATTCAGTTGCTACTCTACCCAAAGCATTATCTAATTCGTGTGCAAGTCTAAACTTACCTAACCTAACAACATTTCCATTTTCATCATTAACAACTGCTACAAAAAGTTCTTTATCTTGAACAGCATCTTTTCCCGGTATTCCTTTTTGTCCTTTCTTATTTCTTTTGTTTTCTCCCATCATGTACCCCATTCATTTCCAAAAAGATTTAATTGTAACCTGGGACTATACTTATAACCATAACTCAATGCAATTTCTGCTATTTTCTTTTCTTCCATTTGATGATCTAATGCACCCTCTGGCATTAAATAAATTGCATCTATCATAACTCCTGCTTTCTCATATTCTTTCAATGCGTTTGTTACTTCATACATACATGAATAATCTCTAACAACAAATTTAAGATACAAATAAGACCCAGGCCAAGTGTTATATGATAACAATGCCTCTGGTACTATTGCATCAATCCACCGTTCACCACTATTTTGAAGTTTAGGAGATACAGACCACGTTATTCCATGATAAGGTCTATTGATTGCATATTTTTCATAATAAGCAAGATACCTATCATGGTTGTCATTTTGAAAATCATCAAAATGATATTGTTGGGTTCCGTTTGTTTCAAATGTAACGTATCTTGTTTTTAAATCTGGATGTGTTATTAATTCACTTACTGCTGGTTGGAAACCTTTTAGTAATGGTTCACCACCGGTCATAACTAAATGAACACCATCATTTTCTTTGAGATCATCAGAAGCACCACGTTTTTCACCATAAAAGTCAAGAACATTCATTTTTTTAATGATGGTATCAATGTCCTCATAGTTTGCAAGGTGTCCCCATTTCTTTCCCCAAGAAAAAGAACTATCACAACCAACTTGAGGTACTGGTAAATCTACAAGTGCCTTTGCATCAGGATAGTCTTGGTTATGAGGCATATTTTCTTTGGGTATCCATTTTGATCTATCTCTATCTTGACCGAAACCAGTACACTCAAAATTACACCCGAACAAACGCAAAAAGAGAGATGGCACACCAACGTACCTTCCCTCTCCTTGAAGTGAGTAAAACATCTCGCTGTATCGTAATTTATTCATAACATAAGTATATCAAATTTAATTTGTGAATACAAGGAAGAATATTAAAATTTAGGTTTTCCTAATTTTACCAGTATATCATAATCCGAAACAAACATGCGATTTGTATAGAATTTTAATTCAGGATAATACAGATCCGTTATAAACAAATCTCTATTTGTTGGTAAATCTTGAAAATTAATTATGGCTGGTTCATTATCTGATGTTTTTTTCCGACGATCACTATTATAAATTACAATATTGTGTTTTAAATAACCGTCAAAATGTCTTAATCCATCATCATCTAAATTGTCTTTTAAAAAAGTATTTTCCACTCTTGTACATTTTATAACATTACACAACCTCATAATATGCAACAAAAAACTCTCACTATCGTAACGGCCTTTTTCTCCTAAGATAAAAAGTTCAAGAAGAATTTTTGATAAAGATTGTTCTACAATATTGTAATGATCTTCTGTTCTTTTTTTAGGATTCGATTCATTTAAATATGCCTCTGTAAATCCTCTAACAATCTGAATTTTTCGTATACGATTATAGATAGAACTAGTAAAATTACCTACAATGGTCTTAGTTTCATATGGAAATGGAAAGTTTGCAATATAATTTTTATAATTAGAACACCAACGATCAGCAATAATATTATAAGCGTCTATCATAGACATTAGAATCATTCGTTTCCTCAAAGTAGAAAAATCCTTTAGCAATATCTTCACAACCATATCATTAATTTTATCAAGTTCAGATGCTAAATACGCAAGTGTAGGACTCTTTTTCAATTCATTCACTAATTGCTTTTTTTGTTTTTTTTCCTTTGAATTTAATTTACTCATTTAAAGTACCTTATGTTTTTCAAAATATTTTGAAATATGTCGTGCTTTCCCATATGTACCATCAAGCAGATATTCTGCTAAACCTTTTGCTCTTTTCCAAAAAAACTTAGTATCGACTTCATCTTTTGCTAAAACTAATTTATTATTTTTATGGTCTGGGTGCATAGGAGAGAAATATTTAAAATCTACTTTTTTCTTTACATATTCAATCCATTTTTCAAGATCATCAAGTTCACCACCATATCCGACTTCAAGATCATTCATCCAACGAATCCAAGCATTAAGAACAACAGACCTAACATAAATCCAATAAAATTCCTCTTTTTTATCACGATATTCTTTTAAATCACCATGACACTCAAAATTACATACTAATTTAGTATTACCTAATATTGCAAGACCATCCCTAACTACTTCTTTATCCCAATTTGATCTAGTTCCTTTCGGTGCAACAATTGTTTCTTTAATATTTTTTTGTTCTTTTTTAATTAAAGGGTCAAGTTCTTCTTTTGTAAAAATGTCTATCACCACTTCAACTTCAAATGACTCTATTGCGAACGCTAATACCTCTCCTTTTAACTTTTTAATTTGGTAATCATTCATATAACCAAATGCTGCATATTCATAATTATATCTATCTATTATTTCCTTTGCTATAGGACTCAACTTCTTCTCTAACGCTTTCTTAGTATTTGGTGCAATATCATATTTCTCATTAGCCGTCTTAATAACACTCCATGCAAGATCCTTTGCATCAAAAGGTTTAGCACCTGTTGGCGTATTGGGATTTGCAACATTACCCATATCTCTTAAATCTATTTCTGTTAATTCAACTCCAGCAGGTAAAGAAAAAACAATAAACCAACTTCGTTTCATATGAAATATTTTTCTAAAAACTCTGATTCTATGATAACCAGTAATCAAATCATAGCCACCAGATGAATTACAAACAACTATTGGAAAAATAATAGAAGTTAAAAACCCCCATAATTTAAACTCCTCAGTTCTTAACTTATAATTTTCGTTAGATAATTGTTTTGATCTGGATTGATTTAATTTGATTTTCTTAAAATCAACTTCTTCCAAAGTAAATGTTGCATTTTTTAATTTTTTAAATTTTTCCTGAAATTCTTTTACAAATCCTGCCTGTATTGCTTTAGTAGCTTCGCAAAGTTTTTTAGGATATTTTAATAACTTTAATTTAAATTTGTCATTCTTATTCTCTTGTTTTTCAAGAACTTTATCATTTACAATATTAACAGCCATTACTATTCTCCTCCATTATAAAAATTAAACAAACTCACATTCCATCATTAGTTCCGTTAAACAAGCAACCATATTTACTTCCTGATCTGCAACAAAGGCAGACTTATAAGAATAATCCGCAATAGTTAAAACTGCTTGCGGAATAGTGTTTTTATTCATCTTTGTAAATAATACGTCATATACTTGACGATATAATCTAACATGGTCATTATCAACATTTTCGGCAACCCACTTTCTCATTGAAGTAAAATCTTTATTCTTTAAAAATCCAAGTAACTCATTAATACTTTCATTGGATGAGGAAACTAAAACACTTGCATCAATAGAACCACCTATTGAATGTTTTTGTAATTCATTTAAAACCCTTCTAAAATCTGGAAAGAATTTTACAACCAACTGTGCAATAACATCTGTTTTATATTTTATTCCTTGTCCATCCAATATACTTAATGCAATCGCAGAAAAATCCTGTGCAAGTTTTGGTTTTTCATCTTTTGGAATTCTAAAATCCACAACAGAACATCTGGATTGTAATGCAGGAATAATTCTATTTTTATAATTACAAGTAAATATAAAACGACAATTATTAGAAAATTGTTCTATCAAACCACGCATTGCTGGTTGGACAGAATCTTTATTCATATAGTCTGCTTCATCTATAATGATAACTTTTTTACCACCTGATAGACTAACCGTAGAAGCATAACTTGTTATGGTAGTTCTTAACGTATCAATCATTCGTCCTTCATCACTACCATTAATCATTAACCAATCACATTTTAATTGGTTACATAAGGCTTTTGCAACCGTAGTCTTACCAACTCCTGAAGTTCCGAACAATAAAAGATTTGGGAGTTCTTCAGAATCAACAATATCTTGAAATACTTTCTTTGTAGATTCTGGCAAAACACAATCGTCAATCATGTCAGGACGAAACTTTTCAACCCATAATATATTATCTTTCATTATAACCTTTCTAAATAAAATTAGAAAACCCCCTGCCGAAACAGGGGGTCTATCATCACTCTACTTCAATATCTGCTTCATTAACCAAATCCAAAACATCTTGAGAAGTAATTTTCTCGGATTGTTTGAATTCTTCAGCAGTCAATGGATATACAACTTGTTTCATTTCATTTTTGTTCATAATAAATCTCCTTTTAAATAAAGTTAGGTCCTACTGTCCAACAAACTAGTGAATATCTAGTTCCTTTTGTTACGGGTGTTACTCTGTGCCAATCTCTGCTATCAAACACAATAGCAGTACCAACTGATTTTATATCTCTTTCAATGTCATGGTCTTTATCTTCATATTGCCTATTACCATTATAAAATTGTAACAAACCACCTTCATAGGTTGTATGATCCGTTAAAGACAAAGTTAAAGATAATTTTCTTTGTTCGTTTTGACCTTCGGCAAGTTCACTAGCATCCTGATGCCAGTCATAATGTCCACCATCACGGTAACGTGCAAACTGGATTGCTTGAAAATAATCTAATTTATAATTAAAATATAATCTATTTGCTTCTCTAATAAAACCCCAAACTATTTCATTAACTTTATTTTCTTTATCTACTATAAAACTAACATCAGTTTTTCTCATTTTATAATCGTAGTTTGACTCTTTATCTATATCTTTTGCAATACCGTCTTGATGAACTTCTGAAAAACCTTTTTTGATAGTACTGGCATCTATAAACTTAGAATTCTTTAAACAATACTTTAAAAGTTTTTTACATTCTTTTTTAGGTATTGCCTGTGGAAATATATAAAAAGCCATTTTATAAAATTTGTTTATCTGTTTCTTCAATAGTCATGTTACCCACAACTGGTTCTTCACCCTCTTTCATTTTTTTCATTTGACTTTCAACTCTGGGATCAGGACCTTGTTCTGCTATTGCGTCAAGTTGTTTCTTTTTTTCTTCGGATGCTGACGCTTCCATTGCTTCATAATCTTTTTTTGCATCCTCACCGAAATATCCCTCTTTTACACAAGTTTTAAAATTTTCTACTAAATGCTCCATGAGTTTTTGATCTTTCTTTGCCCATGCAGCAGCAAACAAAATAACGGGAGAGATCATTCCCTTTTCATTAATTAAAGGAGTATCATTAATGCCTGCTAATTGCAAGTTACCATCTTTTTTAATTGCAATAGCAGTATCACCTTTTCTTAACTTTAACATTTCTCTTGCCATATTACCACCTAGGATTAATGTTTATAAAACCACGATTTCTACCATTACCAAACCCTATATTAAAATTTATATCACCTCTAACTCTCGGATTTGGTTTCCAATTACCAACATTATTGGATATATAAGGGCCAGGACAGACAGGATTACAACCCACCAATTCATTACCAATAATATCTGCCTTTCTTTGAACTGATTGTCTTTTATCCAACTCCTTATTTAAATATCTATAATGCTTTTCACGTTGAACTTTCTGATAATTTTGTAAAGTATCTTTAAAAGATACACTTAACCTTTCAAGCCTACCAAAAAGTTTTTGACTTAAATCATATGTAAAATATTTTCCTAATGTTTGCATATCAACAACTGCCTTCATAAAAATATCATTGTTCTTATTCAGAACTTTTACAACAGAAGTTTTTGTCGAACAACCACTACTTTCGCATATGGTTCTTTCAACATAATGTTTATGAATACTATAGAACTTAATAGGAAAATTATTCAATCCACGGTCTTTATATTTAACTCTTACATTAAATTTAATATCTTTATCCGTGATTGTATGATTTATTTTTTCAAGTTCTATATGCTCAACTATATCTTGAATTTTTTCTTGGAAAACAAGATTATAATTATCTTGTAATTTTGATTGTTTAGCATCCATTATAACACTTTTATAAGTCTGAATATAAGGAAGAAGTTTAGAACTTTCCACATACCCATCATAATAGTATACAAGGGCTTTAACAATATGTCCGTTAGCAGAAAAAGAATCACCTTGTCTTAAAGTCAAAGCATTCTTTGAAACAATATTATTAATAAGTTCAAGCAAAGTATCTAATATATATTGCCTCTTAATAACAACTAAAGAATAAAAAACATTCTTATCCTCATCATACCAACCGTCTTTAACCTGTGAGCCTTCTAACAGAAAATCTGTTTGCGACATAGTAGACGCAGAAGAAAAAGATTTTTCTGTGCTACGATAATCTTTCAAAGTAGAATTAACTTTCACTCTTATACTTTTGATTAACTCTGCTCTAGCCGATTCACTTGCCGAAACATAGTCTGCTTCTGAAACACCTACACCAATCAGGTACTGGTCAGGGTCATATAATGAATGACCCCTTCCCAATACCCAATTTGGTGCCGGGGAAGCTTCAACAATAGAACAAACAAACAACAAAATGAATGTGATTAAATATCTCATACTAAACCTCAACATTCAGAACCAACCCAATAACAATTACCCTCCATAACTTTACGGGTTTCCTCTTCCATTTCCTCATGGAGTTTTTCTGCCCGATCTTTAATATTTTCACGGAGTTTTTCTGGTAACTGTTTAAAGGTCTCATTTGCTACAACATTCTTTTTAAAAGCATCATAATCCAAACGTGCCAATGAAAGAAATTCTTGTCTTTCAGGAATTTCAAAATGATCTATAATGGTAACACCACGCATGGTTTGTGATACTACAACTTTCATTGCTACTTCAGCATTCTGCTCTTCGCTTGAATTTTTAAAACTACCAGCAGTTGTATGACCTTGATAGTCTTTAGTCAAAGAAGCAACATAAAACTGAAATACTTTTGCTAAATCGTTACGAGCACGATCATCAGCAACATTTCTTTGTAATGAATAGTTCTTAATACCGGTTGCAGAACCCACACCAAAAAATGCCTTACCTTTATCATCAGTATAGGCACCAGATCCTTTTAAAACCCAATTAGGTGGTTTATACTCTGCAAGTGCTTTTGGAGCATCCGGGATTGTTTGTACACCAGTACAAGCATTAATAGACAACATCAAAAATAAAATCATAATAAAATTTTTCATTGTGAAACCTCTCTTTCCATCTCTTTAAAAAGTGTATTTTTCTTTTCTCGAAAAATACGGTTTAACTCAAGAGTATAACCTCGACTATGCTTTATAATAGAGTCAATCTCTTTTTTATATTCCGCATCCGATATTCTACCAGTATTATAGCGAGAACATAATTCTTGATACTCAGCAACCATGTGCTGAAGAGCATCATTCCATTGAGTCCCATTTGCAGAACCCCATGATACTTCAGGCCCGACTCCCCAAAGAAGTCCTCCTGCTTTAAATCCTACTGTAAAACTATCAGTTTCATAATCCATAACTGCACAATCCTGCTCCGCAGAGACAGGACTGTAATACAATAAAAATATGAATATTATGTATATAATTCTCATTAGAATGGTACTTCCTGATCTTCAGGTTCTTCCTCTTCAATCACAACACCTGCTTCAGCAGTAATTTCTTCATAAGAAGCACCAGCATCAACCTTGGTGTAAAGGTCTGCGAAAGAATCTCGGGTTTCATCATCAAAACGCTCAAGACACATGGTAATTGCTTTCATTTTATTACCAAAGATTGAATAGGTTTTAACAATATCAATTAACCTACGGGTAGTGATAATTTCATCCACGGCACCCTGTTTAAAAGACTTCCGAATAACGTCAGCCCACTTAACAAGTTTGTCAACAAAATCATCTTCCGATAATTCAAAAAATGCCATTTGCTTTTTAAGAATCTTTGCTTCAGAATTAACAGAAGGATATTCCTGATAAAAAGTTGCTGCGAATCTATCAAGGAATGCTTCATTCAAAATATTAGTTCCCATGAAACGTCCGTCAGCAGAACCTTTACCTTTGGTATTTGCTGTCGCAACAACATTAAAACCTTCTGCCGGGTAAATAACCTCATTAATCTTTTTAAGATAAATAGGCTGTCCTTCAAGAATAGGTTGCAAACACATAATCTTATGAGATGCAAGATCAATCTCATCTATCAATGCAACAGAACCAGTTTTCATTGCGACAACCATCGGACCGTCTTGCCAAACTGTTTCACCATTAACCAAACGAAAACCACCTAAAAGATCGTCCTCATCAGTTTCAACAGTAATATTGACCCGAACCAAATCACGTTTTAGTTTCGCACATACTTCCCGAACCATAGAAGTTTTACCATTACCAGACAATCCAGTAATAAAAATAGGATAGAAAATTTTGCGTTCTAAAATAGATTTAATGTCTTTGAAATGTCCCCACGTTATATAAGTGGGATCTTTTTTTGGAATAAGACTAACAACCATAGGCTTAGAAGATTTAACTTTCATTTCCATGGCAGTATCTTTTTTCTTGATAGGTGCTACAACCGGGTCAGAATTAATAATATCAAAATCTTTTTTGATTGTATTTTTAATTTTCTTTTCAGAAGCAACTACTGTTTCGGTAGGACTTGAAAAAGAATAAACATCTTTTTCTACTTTGAAAAAACGTAAAACATGCGTACAAATTGATTTGAATTCTGTTTCATTCAAACCAGCCTTGTCAGCTGCTTCTTTTGCCTGAACTTTAGTAAAATTTCCAGTACCGTAAGTACTATCAATTTCGTTTTTAAATTTAATTCTAATTTCTGATCCTTCTAAATTCACTTTACTCATAATTTAAACTCCATTCATTTTTATTCTATTGTTATCTATTATTATACGGAATTTCCTGCTTTTTGTCAAGGAAAAAACGACCTTGTAAACCATTGATTTTAAATCTTTTTTGTGATTAAATCAATAAATCTCGACAAAATCACCCTACTTTGCTTAAAATTAGTGGCCTTTTTGCTGAACAAGGCTGCCATCTTGGTTGCTGTCATTTTTTCTTCAATCTCTTTAACATTTTCAGTTTTAATATTATTAGAGATAATATAATATTCATCATAACCTTGTCCCGTTGCAATTACATAACCATCCTTTTTAGAATTATTCAACCATACATTAACAGGAAGTTTTTTATCAGTTTTATAATAATGTCGCATCATTGGATTCTTTTTTCCGAACTCTAAATCTAGAAAAAATCCAATAACATTACAATCTAATCTATCTTTAAGAATTGCAAACATTGTTTTTGTAAAACCATACCTATTAATTGGGCCATAGGTCTTTTTCATTTTTCTATCTTGGAAATAAAGATGCTTATCATAAGTATCAGCACTCCCACGTTTTCCATTTGTCCATTTACCATAAGTGTTATTTCCTTCACCGTCTGTTATCCAAACAGCATGAACTTCCTGAAGATTATTTCTTTCTTTAAAATCTCGAATAACATGCTCAGAAAGCATTATTGCACCATTCAAAGGAGTATAACCAAGTCTTTCTGCCTCTGGAATAGGATAACCCTGATAACCATTTTGATTAAAAGAATTAGATATAACAGTAAATTTCATTAATGCTTCATTAAATTCTTTATTAGTCATTCTGCTAGAAAGATAATTTCTTAACGAAACAGATTCATCAGCACATAAATCACCTTCTCTAAAGTCAAATGATTTTTTCTTATTCACATTATAAGAAGAAGATGAATCCGTGAAACTATAAACTTCAAAAGGAATGTTTACTTTTTTACAAAATAAAACCAACTCAATTAATTGTTTCACACAACCTTTCATATTTCTTGACATAGAACCAGACCAATCAACAATCATTACCAAACCATGATTCTTACCGTCAGGTACTCTTACATTTTTTCTAAAAACATCTTCATTATACTTTGCAGAAAATAATTTGTTTGTATCTAAAACACCAGTTTTAGTTACTAAAGTTCTTTTATATATATCTGCACGTTTTTTGCGTTCAAACTCCATTGCCATATGATTAACAGTCTTTGCAGACTCTTTTCTAATGGTATTAACAGTATCCCGGGCCTGTTTAAAAATATCTTTCTTACCTGCCTCGAATTTATGCGTTGCGTTCCAATACCATTCATATTTGTTATTAAGTGCTTGTTCTCCTTTTGCTTTCGCAGCTTCAAATGTTCTAATATCATAAAATTTGTCAAAGTTTTTATAAACTTTCTTATAATCTATAACATTATTATTATTTGCTTCTGGAATTACCAAATATTCTCTATCTTTAAATAATTGGGTATCTGCTAAATCATTAACATTCTTTTCAAAACTTTCATAAGTTTCGGAAACTAAATCTTCATCATCAGACGGTTGCGTTCCAGAATTAACTTCCGTCTGTTGCTCAGAATTATCTACATTATTATTTTCTTCCCCATTTTCTTCGGATGCAGTTTCCTCCTCACCCTCAGAATTTTCAGTTGCTTCTGATTCTTTATTTTCTTCTTCCGAATCACCAGTTTTTGATTCTTGATTATCTTCGCCAGTCTCATCATTTTCAGATTCATTAAATTCACCATCAGAATTTTCATAATCTTCATTTTCATATTGATGCGAATCTTCATCAAATATAGAATCTTTTTCCTCTTCTTTTTTATTTTCTTTAATATATTTACAAATATCTACACAAATTTTTTCCAATTCAGAAAACTTTTTAATTTTTTCTATTCTATTAATAATCTTTTCTTCTTCATCATTAAATTCTACAAGACCTTCAATAGTCTGTGGTACTTTAAAACGTAAATTAATTTTATCCAATAAATTAATTTCGTCCAAATCAACATTAGACAATCCAAAAAAATCTTCTTTAACAAGATGCTGATAACCTTTATAAAATTGTTTTACCAACCCAGGATATTTTCTCTTTATTAAAGCTTCAATTCTTGCGTCCTCAACTACATTTACACAATGCTTAGATGTTTTTTTGATTAAATCGGTGAGCAATTTTTCATCATTCGGGGTATATAAGGCGTGACCTACTTCGTGACCTACTAAAAGATCATATAAATGATTTGGCATATCTTTCCAAACAGGCAAAACCAGACAACGGTTCTTAATATCAAACATAGCAGTTCTAACCTGCCTATGCTGAATATCTAGATCCTCCATTGCCAGCAATTTTGCTAGTTTTTCTTTTGATTCAACTTTTACCATAATTTATGTCCTTCTCAATATTATTCAATTTCTACTACTATTTTACGGAATTATGGCGATAATGTCAAGGAAATAATGCAATCTGGGTCGTTTTTCGCATAAGTCGTTTGTTTTCAATGATTTAGAGGACTATTTTAACGCATAAACTGCGTAAGCCATTGATACACTAACGGCCAAACCGAGCATTAATCGCAAAAAATCAGTATAAAGCATGGGAAAAATTGCTTTCTTATGATCTTTACCATAAGTTAATTTTCCATAACCTTGATGAACCCATATACCTAATTCCCGGCCTGCTAACATTCCCATAAAAACAAATGTTGTTGACATTGGAATATTATTTAATTCTTTAAAGAAATATAATACAAAACAATATACTAAATCAATCAATGTAGCAGAACGAACATATCTTGTGTTAGTTTTGGATAAAACAATTTCTTGAATCTTTCCACCTCTTTCCCAAAACATAAATCCAAGACCAACTAACATAACACAAATGACAAACGACTCATAAAATAAAACATCACTTGCAGGATGAAAACGAGGAAGGAATACCATGATATTTGCCATATCATGTTTTAACCATGTTGACCATAACCAACCTGTAGTCAACCATTGTGCAATTCTCCAATGATTATTATGTGTATCATCACCCTTTTCACCTTCATTCAAAATATACTTACTAATAAGAAACCATGAACCAAAAGCAAAAACAAATGATACTGCATAACCAAGAAAACTTTTTACCAACATTTTCTCCATTATAAATGAAGATGCAAAAACAGATAAAACTAAAAATGTAGTTGATACAGGAATCTTTAATCTGGTTAATACAATTAATATTAATGGTGCTACTGCATGATACCATTGTATTTGTACATCTGGAAATTTGTCTAATCTTCCAAATGCAGGATCACCAACATTAAAACCATTCATCATTGTTAAAACAAATATAGAACCCATAAACGCAAACATCCAATACCATTTAACATCGGCATTGGATGAAATATAAGTTCCTAATGTTTGAATACTATCATTTGCTGTTACTGCATACACGGCAAACATAAAACCAAGTAAAGCCCATAAAGTAAAATAATCCATATTATAAATTCCAATCTAATCCTAATCGAACTTGCTGAATTTCAGTATCATCTCTGTTATCATTTCTGATGTCTGGATTCACATGAATTTGCATATTCAATTTATCGGGTGATAATATTTGATGCACAGTTCTTTTACTCATCTCACTTGCACATCCTGTAAATAATAAACCTACAACTATAATAAATATAACCTTCATTCAACTCTCCTTTTATATTCTTGTTATTTATTAATTAATTACAAGTATTTATAAAATTGAGTTTATTTTTAGGTTAGATTACGGTTAAATGATTATGAGTTTTTTATAAAGATTCATATTCCCTCTATTGGAGTAGTAGGTCCGAAAGAAGGTTTCCTTGGTCTACCCTTTACTGTAGTTTTTGATAATCCTTCTTTCCACCAGACAGGTTTATATCTTGTAATTTTAATTCCATCTTCATAATATACTTTTTCAATCCAATCACTTCTATCAATTTCTTCATCATCTACATTAAAATTATAATCCATAATCTCCTCTATTGTTGTAGTTTATTCCAATCATCTTTAAATCGTTTAATACCATCTATTGTTAAAGTATTTTTCATACAATTAAAAATAGTACTTGCAGGAACTGTAACAATATCTGCACCTGCTTCTGCCGCATCATTAATATGTCCCACACCTCGAATAGAAGCTGCCAAGATGTCAGGCCCGTCACCAGATTTTTTCTTAAATGAATAAATTGATTTTATCAGGCCTATACCATCTTGAAAGTTATCATCCAATCTTCCAATGAAAGGTGAAACATATCTCGCACCAGCATTAGAAGCAAGAGTATATTGTGCAACACTAAAACATAAAGTCATATTAACTTCAATTCCTTTATCACTTAAAGTTTTACATGCTTTCATGCCTTCAATGTCACATGGAAGTTTGACAACAATATTATGTGCTATGGTTGCCAGTTCTATACCCTGTTTAACCATTTCAAGATAAGTAGGTGAGGTTACTTCTGCTGATACAGGTCCTTCTACTATGTCGCAGATTTCTTCCATACATTTTGTAAAATCTTTTCGACCTGCACGTTGAACAAGTGTTGGATTTGTAGTAACACCCTGTATCAGATTTGCATTTTGTAAATCACGGATTTCTACAATATCCGCTGTATCAGCAAAAAACCTCATAAGACCTCCTTATTTAATATCAATAGATTTAGACTTCTCAGACTCCTGCTTTGGTAATACTACTGTTAAAACACCATCAACCATTTCAGCCGTGATACTGGTTGAATCAATACGTCTTGGAAAATTATTAAAAACTTGTTCAGTCTTTACACCAAAAAAACTTTTATCTTTTTCCGATACTTCTTTGGTACATTTAATAGTCAATGTATCATTTTTGTATAAAAGTTCAATATCTTTCTTTGTCATTCCTGGCATAACAATATCGACTTTATAGTTATCGTCTGTTTCACTCCAACGATACTTATTCTTAGGCCGTTGTTCCAATGCTGTTTCTACCAGAGGATCAAAAAGAAAGTTATCAAAACGATCAAAATTCATCCAATTCGGGAAAATGTCCATATTACTTGTATTATACTTTGTTAGTAAACTCATGCCTTGTCTCCTTTGAAAAATTATTGTTATACTATATAAATAACATCTAGATTTCAAATGTCAAGGTCAAAATCGAAAAATCTCTCTAACTATATTAAAAACAACGAATTTCAAGTTCTTAATTTCTTTTAATCTTCTTAAAGTATAGGGCAACCACTCCGTTCCGAACGGCACATATAACCGAACTCTATGACCTTTATCTTTTAATTCTTTACTTAAATCTCGTCTAATTCCATATAACAACTCAAAATCAAAATCACTCTTTTCAATTTTAATAGTTTTTAAATAACCATTGATACTTTTAATTAATTCAAGATCATGTGTACCTATTGCATGAATTGGTGATCCTTTATCTTTTAAAAAATAATATGAACGGCATCTTTCAGAAAGCATCATTAAAGATTGTTTTAAAAATAAATCTTTTATTTGTTTCTTATTCTGATATGCAATTTTATTATTACCTTTATATGCACCTTTGACTAAACGAATAGATATATTATTATTCATCAATGTTTGTAAATCTTCTTTTGTACGATACATATTTGTTTGAAGAGCAACACCTATGTTAGGATGTTCTTTTTTCAAATGCAAACATAAATCAACAGTATCCTCAACCAAAGAATCATCTTCCATATCCAATCTAACAGTCATTCCATATGTTCTTGCCTGTGCAACTAATGAGTGCATATATTCATAGCAACGACTCTTATCAAGTTTTAAACCTAATTGTGATGGTTTAACTGATATATCTATTCCAAAATCATTATTTTTATAATGTTGCAAATATTGATAGTATGCTATTATTTTTGAATACTGGGCATATGCAACCTCACAATCATTAGCCGTCTTACTCAATTCACCAAGATAATCTATTGAAACTCTATAACCATCTTTAATAAGTTTATCTATAACTGGTTTTGCAGAATCAAAATCATGTCCAGCAATAAACCGTTTGGCTAACGGAAATAGCCATTTCATTTTTCTTCTCCTTTTGGTTTTGGTTTTTGATTTCCATAACCATCTTTAAACCACCCACCACCCTTTAAATGAAAATCCGATAAATCCAAAATACGATCACAATTTTCATTACAAATAGGACAGGTTAATTTTATATCTCTTTGTTTAATACTTCTAAGATTTTCATAAACCTCGTTACATTTTTCACAATAATAACTATATAACGGCATTTCATTCCTCTAAATAATTTGGCTGTTTAACTTCAGCATAACATCCTGCATATGCTTTATTTTCATTTTTAAAATTAAAAGAGAGGGCTTCATGTAAACAATCATGCAAACTACCATCATAAATTATTTTCTCACTAGATAAATCATGTAAGTATATTATCCACATCATAATAAATATTTTCATCTGTATTCCATAGTAGTAAAATTTTTATATTTTTCAACTGTAATCTTTGCAGGAAATTTATCATCCAATACATCCAGTTTATGTGAAATAATAAATAAATTTGTTTTATTCAATATATTAAATAATTTCATTAAATCATCAACACCAGCCTGATCTAAACTTGCATCAAATACTTCATCTAATATTAAAAGATTTACATTAACTGAATTACGCATTGAAGCAATATGCCTCCAAGTCAACAACAATGCAATATCAATTCTCTTTTTCTCTCCTTCAGAAAAAGAATAATATGAAAAATCGTCCCTATGTCTGCTCTTAATAGTTTCGTTGAAATTTTCATCCAACTGAAAATTCACAAAGAAATCCATATCTTTTAAATACATATTTACATGATTATTAATAACTGGTAAATATTTTTTTATAATCCTAGTTTTAATCCCTTTATCATTTAATATAGTAGCAAGAATATTATAATATCTTTTCTGCTCCATATATTGTGTTCTAGTTGTTTTGGTTTCTTCCAGTTCTCTATTTAACAAATTTTCTTTATCTATATCAATATCTTCAATCGTAGCTTCAATATCTTCTTTTAAATGTTTAATAAAATTATTATGAGCCTGTATATTACTTGTCTTTTGAACTACCTGTGATTCTTCCGTTTGTATTTCTTGAGTAAAGTCAGATATTTCTTTTATTCTTTCATATACTTTATCTAATTCAACATCTATCTTTTCTAAGCCATCATCCATTTCTTCAATATCATCAGAAACATCAATAAGTTTTCTTTTTTTAAATGTTTCATCAATATCTTGTTCACAAGTCGGACAATTTTCATTATTCTCAAAAAACTTTTTATCCTTATTAAGTTTCTTTAAATTCTTTTTAATTTGTGAACGATACTTATCTAATTCCGAATGTTGTTTATCAATAGAGGATCTATCTTGAATAGAATCTAAAATATCTTTTACTCTTACTTGATGCTCTTCTATCTCTTTATTTAATTTTACTATCTCTTGTTCTGTTTCTTTTATTTTGTCTAAACTTGTCTTACGTTTTTGCTTCGTTTCCTCTTCTAATTCCTTCGAGTGTTTTTCTTGTAATTTAATTTTCTCCTGAAGCAATTTAATTTCATATTCAAGTTCATCCAATTCTTCTTTTAAAACAGAAAAACGATCCTTGAGTAAATTCTTCATAATAGAAAATATACCAATATCTAATATATCTTCAATAATAACTCTACGATCATTTGCTGATAGTTGCATAAAAGGAACAAATGATGCTGAACCTAATACAACAATTTGAGTAAATGATTTAAAATTTAATTTTAAAATTTTATCTTCAAGATACTTTTGATAATCTGTACTCTTTGCATCCTGATTAATTATTTTTCCATTATTATATATTTCAAAAACAGCAGGTTTAATTCCTCGCCTTACTTTCCATTCACTTTTACCTAAAGAAAATTCCACCTCTGTTAAGAGATTTTTCTCATTGACAGTATTTACCAACTGCCCTTTATTAATTCTTTTAAAAGGTTTCCCAAACAAAGAAAAGGTGATAGCATCAATCAATGTTGATTTACCAGCACCATTCTTACCAACAATCAATGTCATTGGTTCTTTATCTAATTTTACTTCTAAAAACTGATTTCCCGTAGAAAGAAAATTTTTCCATCTTACAACTTTTAATCTAATCATTATTCATCCATGTTAAGAGCTTCATCATATATCACTTTTAATAACTTTTTAAGTTTAACCTTTTCATCCTCCTTCCCACTATCCGACATATGATCTACATATTCTTCTAAAAAATCTGATGTGTTTCCAATTTCAACATCTTCATTTTCATCTTCATTATATCTTGCACTATATTCTGATAAATCTTCTAATATAGTAAGATCGGCTAAATCTGAATTGTATAATCTATCTACAAAAGTTTCATATTTATCTGTATTGTTTTTCTTTTCTACAATAAGTTTTACAATCTTATTCTTATAATAATTAGTATCAACCTCTGCATAATCTACGTTTTTATCATCATAATAAATCTTTTCAAACAATCTAAATCTGTTACGAATAAACTCTATTTCTCTAGTTTCTGTATCGAATACATGAAACCCTCTAGGATCGTCATAATCATTCCATGTAATTTCGTATGGAGCACCAAGATAATGAATATTATCTTTACTTGACTTATGATGATAATGACCAGAACATACTATTTCATATCCTTTAAATATATCTTTTGCAATACCATCCTCTGCATTATATCCTTTATACATTGCGAATCCAGCAACTTCTAAATGACCGAAAGCAACATGCGATGGTGATCTTTTAATAAAGTCAATGGTTCTATCATAATTCTCTGAATTAATCCACGGAATTAAATCAATCAATGTACCATCAATAGATATTGTTGAAACTTCTGGATATACTTCAATATTAGGATAATGTCCATAAAGCAATTCAGAACTATTAACAAAGTTTGTATTTCTATAATATGTAGAATGATTACCTACAATAGAATGTAATTTAATACCAAGTTCATAAAATACATCAAAATAAAATTGTCTTACTTCATTTAAGATATTAAAATTAACAAATTTTCTACGATCAAAAGTATCGCCAAGATCAATAACAGTATGAATATTATTTTCAGAAAGATATGGAAAAAATTGTTCTTCATAAAATTTCTTTATATGATTCAAAAAGTTCAAGCTGTCTTGCTTTCCCCCAAAATGCTGATCCGTTATTAATGCTACTTTCATATTTCCTTTCCCATGTATGATTACATTCTGCACATTCAAATTTTTGAACTACAGTACCATCTAATTTGTTCTCTACTGTAAATCCAGAATTTCTAGGCTTACAATTAGGACATACTTCAAACCACATAACATGGTAATCCATTTAATGCTCCAAGAAAACATTATACTACAAGTTTTATAAAAATGTAAGGAATAATATTATTTAAAACATAATTCCAAATTAGACTTATTTTTCTTCTTTTTACTCGGATTTACAGCATACTTTTCATGGGTTCGTAAATAATCAACCCAATCTTTTGTCATTTTTTTATTATCCTCGCCATCAGGACTTATTTCATTTAATATACCTTCCCGTTCAACAAGAAGGTATTTAATGTGCATCAATTTTCTCTCTTTAACAATCCTCCTAACATAAGCATGATGAATAATTTGTGTAAAATATGAAAAAGGATTCTTCGATTTTTCTGGATTGAAATTATGGGCGTATAACAAACAATTCTCAATACCGTCAGAAATCAAATCATCTCGAAATGTATAATTTATAAAATTAGGACGCATGACAAGATGTTCACATATCTTTAGAAAACACTCACCCATGTATTCAGTTGTTGGGGGATCATCTTCTTCAACTTCACGATTGTCAAGAACTCTCTGCTTCCATTTTTTCATTTCAACAAAAAACTTATCATTATCTACATAATGTTTTGACTTGTCTTTTTTTTCTGTCATGTTCCTGTGCTCCCTAGTCCACCTTCACCACGTTCACTATTAGTTAATTCTTCAACATTAACAAACTCCGCAATCGTTACTGGTGCAAAAACCATTTGTGCAACTCTATCACCTTTTTTCACATCATAAGATTGAAAATGATGATTATGTAATATTACTTTAATCTCACCACGATAACCCGAATCAATAGTGCCAGGTGAGTTCATAACATTAAGACCATGTTTAGCTGCCAAACCAGACCTTGATCTAATTTGACATTCATAACCATCTGGTATCTCTAAATAAATTCCAGTAGGAATAATTGCTTTATTAAATGGTCTTACCCAAACATCTTCACTTGCTTGCAAATCCATACCAGCATCACCTTTCTTTGCATAACTTGGTAATGGATTATCACTCTTATTAATAATTTTAACTTTCAATGTAGGATATAACTTTAAATCAATCATTTTATCCCCTATACGTTAATACAAAATTCTGTAACAAATTTTGGTTCACCTTTTTTCGGAATTAAATTATAACTTCCACACTTAACACAAACCCAATCTTCATAATAAGTCGTTCCTGCAAAACCTTCAGACCTATTTTCGTGTTTCGTTTTCTTCTTGCACCTCTCGCACTTCTTCGAGCTCGTCCAATATAAATTCATCTTCTTCACCCTCTACAAAATTTTGTTTTTGTTTCTTTTTAAGGTTATTAAATTTTTTCTTTTCAAACTTATTTTTAATAATGTTTCTATATGTTTTTCCCATCTAATTATCCTTCTATAAAGTTATTTCTCTGAAATTATAATCAAACTGCTCACTAGTATATGTTTTAACCCTTTCCTTCCAATGTTTAATACCATAATTTTGATGCTTCTTCCATGATAAATCATCAACCAAATCAAACAAGATAGCCTTGTTGTCTTTATCATCTAATCGTAAAACTCTACCAATAGATTGAAGATTTCTGATCTTACCTTTATACGGATGTGCAAATATTAATGATTGTAAGTTTCTAATATTAACACCAGTAGATAAAACACCAGATGATGCAACTATAATAGAATTTTCAACTTCTGCCATCCGTCTTATGTTCTCTCTATCTTCAACAGACGTTTCACCTGCAATAAAAAATACATTTCTATCTTCGTGATTAGCTAAAGCAATATTTAATTGCAATTTATGTTTAATTATATTTTCTAAAACTTTACCATGTTTTTCTACATAATTAAATAGAATTAAAATATTACCTTTTCTTGCTAATGCCAGGTCTGCAATAAACTCATTTCTTTTCTTACTGGAAACTATAAAATCTATTTCTTCTTTATATGTTGCGTTCTTTAATGCCTTACTTTCTTCATCATTATATTTTAATAATAAACACTCAATTTTTAAATCAGATATATGTTTATCTTCCATTAATTCTTTAGAAGTTACTGCTTGATATGTTTTACCAAATAACCCCTCTAGCACTAATTTATGCGTCTTGGAATCAGTAATAGTTCCTGTAGTTCCAAAACGATACCTACAATTAGTCATTTTTTCCAGAATACCTTTAAGACTCTGGGCATTACAAAGGTGTGCTTCATCACCAACAACCATACCAAATTTCTTAAAATATTGTGCGCCTAAACGAAACAAAGATTGCCATGTACTAATATATATCTGTTTATCAGAATCTTTTTCTTTTCCTGAATAAATTATATGACAATTATCTTCTACATTCCATTTTGTTTTTGTAGAATAATCCTTAAAGTCATTATACATTTGTGTAACTAGATTAGTAGTAGGAACTAAGATAAGAATTTTATCATTATCTAAAAATTCCTGATGCCATCTTATTAAAGAATAGATAACTAAACTTTTTCCTGATGAAGTTGGAGAAAGTAATAATGCTCTTTCTTGTCTAACACAATGACCAAAAGATTCAATTTGATATGTTCTGGCAGATATGTTTTCACCTTTTGCCATGGGTTTTAAATCAAGCATATATTTGTAACAACTATCATAATCAGTATTATTACTTGTTACTTCTACTATGTCGGATTGTAATTTGTAGGAATGTTTAATTGCCCATTCTTTTAAATAAGGATATAATCCAAGATACATTTGACCTGTTTGTATATTGAATAAACGTATTTTTCCATCCCATATTTTTGCTCTAAATTTTGGATGAAATTGAAAGTTAGGAACTTTAAATGAAAAATATTCATTCAATTCATATGCAATATGCCTTTCACAAGACACTTGTAAAAAAGTTTCATTTAATTTTCCTACAGTAATCATCCTATTTCACCACTTAAAAACTTTTTCCATTTTATAACATTATTAACATTAAAAGATAAATTCATAATAGATTTGACTTGTTCTGTTAATAGATTTATTTTTTCTTCTTGTGCTTTTACTTTTAATGTAATAACATTTAATTCATCATCAGCATCTAAAAATTTATCTATGTCTGCTTTTAATATATTTAAATTGAATGGGTGTTTTTCATATACTTCAGGATCTGCCTTTCCTGTATAATATAACCATCTATTCTTTTTTATAATTTTATGTTCGGTTCTGAAATAATTCAAAGACATTGTTTCATCATATATAAGTTGATGGTATTTCGCACATAACTCTGGCACAGATAATGATGCCACATCAATATTAGATTCTTCTCTGAGAAATCTTGCATCCTTGTCAATCATTTCTTTTATTTCTTCAATTTTCATACGATAAGTATAACAAAAAAATATATATTATGCAAGGAAAAATTAAGTTGTTTTTTCGATTGTGAATGAACCGGAATAGGCAAAAGAAGCCTCTACTGCGATTGGTTCTAAAGTAGTGTTCTGTACGTCCAAAGCAATTGCGCCTAAACTTACAGGAAATGCGTCTTTGAATGTAACGGAAAAATTTGGATTAGATTTATTGGTATTCAATATAATATTCATATCGGATCTTAATATTGACGTAGTGTTTCCAGCATCATTAACATTCTCCTTCAAAGCAAACTGGGAATAATTATCTGGAAAACCAAGAGCAATCATCCAATTATATATCTCTAAGTAATTTGATAAATCTTCATTAACATAAAAACTCACATTAAGCTGTTCTAATGTTAATGTATCACCCTCAACAGGTTGATCCATAAATGTAGTAGGTTGCATAAATGATCCTAGAGACATTGAGGGAATGTTGACAGATTGACAAAAGAAATTTACATTTGGTATTCTTGTAAAATTCGTTTGAAAGCTTACAACATTTAATTGATTTATTTCATTTGGTGTTAAAGCCATCTTATAACTCTCTAATTATTATTATATATGTATTTATAATATCAACCTACCCACATAGAAACAATAACATAAAAAAAGCAGCCTGTCAAGGAAAAAGTTACCCTTTTGGATTTAAATAATGATGTCCTCTTCTCATAAGTATTGATCTATTTGAAAGATGTTCTTTTTCTATTATAGTTTTAGATTGTCCGTGATACTCAACAGCCATGTTTTCTTTAACCATTAGTTGATTTATATTAACATCATCAACTATAACCTCACCGAGTATTCTACCAAATTTTCCTTTTTTATCTAAATGTGTTCTTAGGATTATATACGAACCTTTACGGCAGTATTTTTTGAGAAAATCTGAGGAGAGTTTTCCATAAAATTTTTCATTTTCATCTCTTGTACGACATTCAGGAGTATCAATTCCATACAATCGAATTCTTTGTTTTGAAAGAATAACATCAAACCCGAGATCAATATCAACATCTATTGTATCACCGTCAATAACTTTTACAACTTTCGATCTATATTCATACATATTTATCTCCAAAAAAAAAGAGGGACAGGGAAAATTCCCCATCCCTCAATTTGGTAAAACTAAGATTACATCAAGTTATTAACTTTAACTTTTCTGTAATATTGGTTTTGATCTGCCGTCATGGTTTCTCCACCAGAACCAACAAAAGGATTCTTGACCATTCCATAACGGGTCTTGAAACCGATTTTCGGTTGGAAGGTGTTTTCACCCATAGCACGAACCATTTGTAGTGGAACGTATGGACAATAGAAGATACCAGCATCATAAGGACTTGCACCCTTATAACCAAGTACATAGAATTGACCAGCAGCAGTAGCGTAGTAAGGATCAACATAAACTTTCATGCCGTTCATTGTACCAGCATAAGTTGACATTGTATCGTCTACATTAAGTGCATGACCAGATTCCAACATACCTGCCATTGACATTGCTGAAGCAACGTCAGCAGAACAAATCATAAAGTTACCTTTGCCGCGTCGAGTTTGATGTCCGATTTCATTTCGGTCACGCTCGATTTGATACATCAAACCTTTAAACTTCTCAACAGACCAACGTCCGTTAGAGTCAGTATCAAGATCAAAAGTACCAGCAGAAGTAGTATCCGTTTGAGCACCATCTTTAGCAACGGTGTAGATAGTACGAATAACTTCACGATTAATTTCCTGAAGAATTTCAGTTGACAAAATGTTTGCCAATTCTGTTTCAGCATCCAGACCATGAATAGCTTTCAAGTCTTGAGCCAACTCCGTTGAATACTCAGCCTTTAATGCACGCGACTTAGCAGTTACGGAAGTTTTTTCAATACTGAATGCCATCTCGGCGAAAGCATTACCAGAAGCATCACCAAGTGCTTCAGCCTGGGCAGTTGTCATACCAGTTCCATGTGTCCATGTACCAGCAAACGGATTATTCGTTCCGTCAGTCGTTACATGAGCATTAGTAGAACCAACATTACCAGCAGCATTACGTCCAGAAAAGTCCGTATCTGATTCGTCTGCACCAGTTCCAGCAGCACCAAATGCTTCTGCACCACCTTGACTTGTGTAATGTGCCTTCATGGCAAAAATCAAACCAGTAGGACCGGTCATAGGTTGAACACCACAAACGTCATAAGCGATCATTTGAGGCATAGAACGTCTAACCAAAGAGATCAGAATAGGATCCCAGTTGTCAACATTACCACCAGTAGAGTTTGTTGGAGCAGCTTCTTGAAGAAACTTCTCTTGATTTTCCAACAAACGCAAGGTAACATCTCTACGATATGCGTCTTTAATTTCTGGAAGGTCTTTGTGCTCCATTACGGGCTGCCACTTCTCAGAAATAGTTTCGGATAAATACATTTTACAACTCCTTGTTGAGTTTTTAATTTAAGTTATAACTCACCCATTCCATTATTTCTTTTTAGATAAACTAGAAATTGCACTCATAACACTATCCATTCGAGTATCACCTTTTCCATCTACAACGGGATTGTTAGTGCCAGCAGTTTTCTTTTTATCTACAACTTCATCTTTTTTGTCTGATTTGAAATAGCTATTCTTGATGACATTAAGTTTTTCTGCATACTGTTCATCAGTATCGTAATCAACATCTTCTGTCAACTCTTTAAACTTTTCAATATCAGTATCGACCATTCCTTCTGAAACAGTCTGAAAAATATGAGTAGCTTTATATTTATTTAATTCTTTCACAGTATCCATATGCTTCTCGGTTTGTGCGTCTAGTTTTTCTTCGAGTTCTGCAACTTCGACTACTAGACTTTCAAATACATCTTCTTTTTCTTCTGGAACATCAATATAATGTTCTTCAAACAATTTCTTTAAACCTTTGATGAAACTTTCTGTAACTTCGTTGCGTACACCAGTTTCAACTGAAAGTTTATTTTCTTCCATCCATTCTTTTGTTGCATAACTGAGATACTTATCCATATTATCAGTCATTTCTTCTTGCATGGAAGCAATTCTTTCGTCTTGCTCTTTCTTATTTTCTTCCCGGATTTGTTTACGAATCTTAGCAATCTTAGACTTAACAGCAGCTTCAAAGATTGTAGCAGCTTTTGTTTTGAATTCCTCAGAAAGTTCTTCACCATCAACTAATGCAGCAACATCTTCGTCTACATTAACTTCGATTTCTTCTTTCTTAGATTCTTCTTCTGCTTCTTCCTCTTCTTCTTCCTCTTCTACTTTCTTTGATTTTTTATTTTCTTTTTTGCTTGTTTTTTTAGATTCTTCTGCTTCTTCCTCATCTTCGTGCTCTTCCTCTTCTACTTCTGCTTTCTTTTTTTCTTCTTTTTTTGCTTCTTCTAATTCAGCAGATTCTTCAATCTTTTTTTCAATTTCCGCATCTTCCATAGTCTCAGCTTCTTCAACTTGTCCATTTTCTTCAGCTTTTTTATTAGCCATTATACTACTCCTTTAAATATATTTAAACGTACTTATAGTATTTATAAGATTAGAGTTTTCCAATAAATTCCTTAAATAACTCAATCTTTTTTTGTTCAAGTCTTGATTTTACGGTATTTTTAATTTCATTTTTAATGTCATATTCAATTTCTCCCGTTAAACTAAACTCTTTTCCTTCCATGATGCCATTAACAAATGCGTCAGGAGCACTAGGATCAGCAACAATATCGACAGTAGATAAAACGAAATCATCTTGCACTTCATTTACACCAGCCTTATTTGTTTTTATTGAACCAAGACCTCTTGAACTAACACCTAAACGAACACCAGACTCAAGAAGATTTTTTACAATCTTTCCATTTGGTGTATCAATAACTTTTGCTTTTCCGATGAAATTTTTTCCATCTTCGTACAATTCTGTAATGATATGAGAAACACGATCAAGATTAACAGTTGGACCCATCGGATGTCCCAATTCTCCTAATGCTCTATCTTTTTTTACAAAATTCTCATTAAATTTTCTTACTTGTTTTTTAAGAACCGAAAAGGGGTAAACTCTACCATTCTGGTTTTTAATTTCAGATTGCATAAAGATTCCTTTGATATATTGTTGTTTATCTTTTCCTTCAACAATATATTCAATTTCGTTTGAATGTTCTGTTATTAGTTTCATTTTTATTTTTCCTTCTTAGTTTTTTTTTCAGGTTCTTTTTCTGCTTCTTTTTGTTGAATAGCAACATATTTAAATGCTTTCTTATAATCATCAATTGCTGCGTATGCTTTGTCTTTCATTAGATTGGCAAACTCAACATTTGCCCTTGAGAATTTTCTATCAAGAACACTTTGTATAATACTTTGTTTTAAATCTTGTGTAGGCTCACTCATTATTTTTCCTTTCGTTTAATATAAAAGATTCATCATTTATTCTTTCTCTCAATATGTTCTCATCAATCTTATACATGATAGAAGCTTCTAAAATTGACTTATTGATTCTTTCAATTCCATATAAATCTGTAAGTCTAAAAGCATATTCAATTGCTTCATCAATTTTTTCTATATCCGTTGAAGATATAATTTTCTTTTTATAATTTTTTAAAAAACTAGATTTCATAACTAAGCCTGAAAGTCCAAGAGATCAGGATTGATTTCTGCATCATCTGGGTCTGTACCTGTTTCTCTTTTGATTTGACTGTCTAATTCTCTAATCTCTGCATCAGTTTGTCTCAATAGATTTTTTCTAACCCATTCATTAGAGAAATATTTTCCAATGTATTCGTCTAATTGTGAAAGAACTTCTAATCGTTCTCTTAAAATTTCATTTTCTTTTAATTCTACATAATGAGAATCTTTTGTCCAAACATAATCTATGGAATCTTTAATATCAAACCAATCTTCCTCTTTAATAATACCTTTAAGAAGAAGTTGTACTCTCAATAAATCTGTGAATAATTCTGAAAATCTTTGTCTTAATCTTGTAATAAATTTTGCAAACTTTATTTCATCTCTATTTATTTCAGATGTTCTTCCAAGATTAAATGCAGTTGATTCAGTTCCTTCAATCCTTGAAATAGGAACATTCAAAGACTGATAAAGTTTCTTTCTAAAATATTCTATATCTTCAATTTCACCTAAAGATTGTCCACCCGGCAAAGTACTGATTTCAGTACCTCTACCACCTTCTCGTCTTGGCAACCAGAAATCTTCCAGCATTGACATCTGTTTTTTCTGATCTTCTACTTCGCCTGTAGTTGCATTGTATACAACTTTTTGTTTGTACTTATCCATAACAGAACGTAAATATTGTTCTGCTTTTATTTTTGGTAAGTTACCAACATCAATATAAAATATTCGTCTTTCGGGTGCTCTTGCTATACGATAGATAACAAGTGAATCTTCAATCATCCTTAATTGGTTATAAGGTTTAACTGCTTTATAAAGATAACCAATAACAAATTGTTTTTCAGAATCAATTATACCAGAATGAACATAAGAAATAGAATCTGGTGCAACTTTTATTTCTTCACTATGTTTACCATGAGGAAAAAATTGTCCAGTAGTTTGATCTGGTTTGTAAATAAAATATTCTTCTATGTCATCTGTATATTCAATATTTGAAACAGGATCTTTTGATCTTTTTATTTCTCTTACTTTTTTAATATCAAGAGCATCAACTGGAATTAAACTTTTTATACCATCTTTTCTATTGGCCTCATCAATTATAATATGATGATATATTTTACCATCAACATACCATTTTCTGAATGTGTCATAACCAGTTTTATTAAAATCTAAAAGTCTAATAATTTTTTTAAATTCATCTTTGATTTTATTCTTAATATTATCACTTTGAGATAAAGAACTCAATGACAAAGATACTGTAGTCTTACCAACTTGTCCACCTTCATTTAATACTGCCTCATTAACAACATCTGTAACTGCAAGATCAACTTCTTGCGTCATAGACATTTCACGATATTTTTGAATGAGAATATTCTCATCTTTTGCATCAATATCGGTGTTGAGGTATGTTCCTACAAATCCACCACCGTCAACATAAGTAATAGCACCATCATCATTCTCTGGTGTTACAAATGTTTTCTGCGTAGTTTTTTTTGAAACTGTAAAACCAAATAAGTCAAAAGCCATAAATCTTTACCTGTTTAATATTAAAAGTGAAGGGGGAGAAAACTCCCCCTTGTCAAAAATTAAGTTCCGAATCCAATATTTACTCCACCAATACTTGCATTAACATTAAAATCAACATTAACACCAGTACCACTAGGATTAATTGCATTACTTGCTGAACTTCTCCAATTATTAACTGCAAATGTTACAGCAAAATCTTGTGCTGTATCATTGGTACTCATATCTAATTCCATAGCGGCCAGATTAGTAGGATATATATCTTCTACAACATAGGTTGCAATAGTGTTACCATCACGGCCTAGTTGACGTACCGTACCTGTACCATATACAGCAGTTGATCTTACATTTCTAACTGGAAAAGTATGATCTTGAATACCATCCATCCATCTTTCAAAGAATGATCTATTCTGCCAATTAGGATCATTCAAAATCGTTACTGTCCAATCTTCATAAGTTCGATCACCCGGGACTTTTAAGATTCGACCACGATAATTAACATCAATGTTTCCAATCACGGAAGATGGAATACTAGTACCCTTACATAAGAATTCAAGATCGGCACCACCGAAAACCGCAGCAGTAATATTGACCCTAAACTGATTAGGTCTTACACCACCTTGAAAATTGTTTTTAAAATTTGAGATACTTGACATTTTTTATTACTCCTTTATGTTTGTATATATTTATAAGACTTATCCACCAATTTCTGAGAAAGAAACATCAGTTCGTGCGGCAATAAAGTTCAACTGAATAAAGTTGATTGACCTTGCTGGTTTAATGTAAATATCACCAACAAAATTATTCGTATCAATAACTTGTCCAGTATTATTGGAAGTATCACAAACTACTTTAAAGTCTGTAATACCACGCCGTCCCTGTACTTCTCTCAAGAAAGGAGAAACAATATTTACAAATTGTGCTCTTGTAAACTCATCATTAAACTCAAACAATAATGCTTTGGCAGCAATCGAAATTGCTTTTTCCAAAACAATAAACAATCTTCGTACATTGATTCTATCAAATGCACTTGGAAGTAGTTGCATTGTTTTATCACCAAAGAGTAAAACTCCTGCTCCTGTTTGTGTGATAAAAGGATTAATGCTTGATTGATATAAAAGATCACGGTCTGCCTTAGTTGGTTCCCATGAAAGTTTTACAATATTCTTAGTAGCACCTCTGTTATAACCTGCAGGTGACCACCAAGGATCATTCGTAAAATCTGTCCTTGCGAGCATACCACCAACATCACCGTTTAATGGAACATAACGGAAAACATCATTGTATCGGTCGTATTGGTATTTCCATGCAGAGTCCATAATTCCATAACTAGATGCAACTGTTTTGTCTGTAATTACTTTTGCTGCTTGACCAGTAGTTCTTACAACGGAACTACTATGTGGTGAATAACAACCAACGCAATCTTTACGAACTTCGGCAATATTTTGTATCATATGAGCACCGACTGTTCTTGCATCAGCTGCTGCAGCTATTCCAGAAGAACCACCTGCCATTAAAATGGTAACGTCAACCACTTCCGGATTTGCAAGTTTATCCAATGCTGCTGTATATTCACCAGCACTAAGTTCTGCACTAGCAACTCCACCAGTTAATGAACCACCGGGGAATCTACTTAATTCAGTTCCACTATTCAACCTATTAAAGGTTGCACTACCAGTACCAGCACCAGCATGTGTATTACTATCAGATGTACCTGCTGTTAATTGTCCAACAGCACCCAACCAAATGTATTTTGATTCGTTACGCAAAACATCTAAAACATAATTAGTAGAACCATCAATACGTTTTGCATCAGTTGCTTTACTTACACTTTCAAATCTTTCCAAGATTTCATTATTTACACCAGTAAATAAACCATCTTCGTCACATACGATAATGTGCATTTCATCAAGTGAACCACCTCTATCGGAGGCATATTTTGATGTTCCAGGTGCTCGATCAAAGTTGTTCTTGAACAAAGTTTGGATTGCAGTTGCTGGAGCTCCCATGCCTGTTGCAGCCCAACCAAATCCGTCAATAGCATATGCTTTAAGACTATTTCCTATGCTTCCTGGGTATTTTCCTACGAATAATTGATCCGTAAATGATTTTCCTTCATAATCGTCATCATTCAGTACGTCAAGTGCTGTACCAGCATCAGTATCACCAACTACTGCATTGGTTGCTGCGGATGATACATTTCGTACTACGATTAGATTATTCGAGTATGCAAGATAGTTTGATGCTGTCATTACATCTCGAAAAGTTAATGTGTCTGGTTTTCCAAAAGTTTCTATTAAGTCGTTTTCCGTTGTGATGGATACTCTTTCTAATACTGGCCCCCATTGATAATTACCAGCAATTCCACCAATACTAGTAGCGACATTAGGTACTACTGTTGTTAAATCTCTCTCTGTAACAACTATACCTGGGCTTACTTGAAATGGCATTTTAAATCTCCTTTACAATTAATTACATTTTTTATATTGATATATTTTTTTCATCAATCTCATAATGTATTTTAAGAAACTGTTTCCCACCTCGTCCCATCCGAGTCAATTTCATATTCTTTATTTTGTAAACCATTATCAATAATCCCAAAGGGTGTTGTCATATCTTCCAATTGTGTTAATTGGTTTTTATATAAATTATCTCTTATGTTTTGATTACTTAAATCTTTAAAATATTGTTGGTCTACTAACCAACTAAACAACACCATTGTAATTACTAAATCATCATGCGAACCTTCTTCGCCTGCATAGGACTCACCAATCGAAACAAATGTTGTTAGTTCTGATATAATATCGTAGTCGTTAAATAAAAGTTTATTTTCTTCTATTAGTGATTTTAAATTTGAACAACCAAGTTTTTTCATAGCCTTAGTTGTTCTAACACCAAAACAAGAATCCTTTTTAGCACCACTACTTAATTGCTGACCATGCCTTCCATACCATGATGTTGAATATAAATTTTCATATTCTAGATCATGGTGTAAAACATCAGCAACCTGTGAACCAATATCATTTATCTCTACTAAAATATAAGCATAATTATACCTTCTTCCTATAGTATTTATAATATTGGGAAAGTGTAGGGGTGCAACCATATTATCACGATATTTTGCAACTATTTTATACGGAATTTCTGTAATATCAAAAACTGAAAAAGCAGAATAATCGTTTCCTTGTCCTCTTGCCACATCAACCGTTATAGTATAAGTACGATCTTTTTTAGGTTCCTCAAAAACATCTAAATTCTCTCTAGAAAATAATGGAGCATTATAAGACATTTCCTGCAATCTTTCAGTAGAAATTAAAGTATTCGTAGAACCCAAAAACTCTGCTTCATATTCTTGTCTAAAAGCAGATTCACCAATAGTACTTACAATTTTTTCATGCCAGTCTTGATCTCTCCCAGGAACATTTGACCAATGTACTTTAAATGGATAAAAAGAATTGTTTCCATTTTCTGCATCATTCCAAAACTTATAAAATAAATTAAATCCATTTGGAGTAGATACTATAATAACTTTTGTTTCCTTACCAGATGAAATTGTCGGATAAACCGAACGGATAAATTCATTTGCAATATGTCTTTGAACGTGAGCAAACTCGTCTAATAGAATACAAGAAAAGGAAAATCCACGAATTGCACTTGAAGATGTAGAGGAAGCAATAACTTTACTTCCATTTTCAAGTTCTAATGAACCTTTATTCCATTCTTTTAAACCTTGTTGAAGAAATTTGGGGAGATGTTGGTAGGATGTTTGAACTCGACTAAGAATTTCACGAGCAGTTATTGCTTTGTTGGCAAGAATACCAACTGTTTTTTCTGTATTAAAAAGAATGTAATGTAAAACCCAACCAATAGTAGTAGTTGTTTTACCAACCTGTCTACCAGTTTTTACAATAACATTTCTATTTTGAGTTATAGCACCAACTAAATCTTTTTGAAAATCATACAATTTAAAAGGAATTAAACCTTCATCAACATGAACAATTTTGACATAGTTTTCCAAAAAATAAATCGGATCATTACTGCACTTAATGTATTCCTCGATTTCTTTTTTTGTGAATTTATGTTTTACATCTAAACCTTTAAGTAGGCTATTTCCTAAATAATTTGCCGGCATATTATTTTTTCTTTTTCATATCAAGAAGTTTTTGAAGTTCAGTTGTACTACCAATAAAAAGATTATTTTCATTCTTTGTTGGTTTACCTGTTCCTTCAACTTCTTTTTTGGTTTTTTGTAATATCAAAAGTTCTTTAGTCGTTGCAGCCAATGAATTTATGAGTTGTGTTGCTACCTCGAATGCTCTTGGTGCCTCACCCTCTTTAGCAATAGATAAAAGTTCTTCAAGTGCTGTGTTACCCTTTTCAATAAGATTATGATATTGATCTCTTGAAAAATCATAATCATTTGTCAAGTCAGTAGTGTTTGTTTCTACTGCTGGTGCTTTCTCTACTTTATTCTCAGACACATCAATGACATTTCTATTTATTTCACTACCAGCAATATCTAATATGTCGTTTAATTTTTGTACAGTTTCTTTTTTCATATATCTTTTCATAAATTATAAATTTGTTGTCGTAACATTAAATCCAAAATTGTCATTAGGATCAGCAGTAGCCGGATCTGGTTTAACATCAACATTAACTGATTTTTCATCTATATCATTAAAAGAAGTTCCAGCATTAACATCAACCTCTCGAATGATACCTTGATCGGAAGTTCGACCATAAAGAAAACCTTGTACCGTAAAAGATAAAGTATGAATTAATGCTCGTCTTGAAATATAATCACCTTCATATGTATCTTCCGTTGACATACTATTCATTATAACTGGAATATCTCTTTTAATTCCAAGTGTACGCATTTCATTTAAAGTAACATGAAATTCAGGTGTAAAATATGGTAAAATTTGTTCAAGTATTTGTGCTCCGTCATCACTATTTCTAACCATAATAGCAAGATCAATTTCAAAATTATATGGAACAGGTGTATAAGCAGTTAATAAAGTAGTGGTATTAGCATCCATATTTGCTGTTGCTGTTGCCTTTGTTCCACCACCACCTGTTATACTAACATTTGGTGTCGTAGTATAACCTGCACCTACATTAGTAACTGTAATAGCAGTAACAACTCCACCTACAATAGTTGCTGTTGCTGTTGCTGTTGTCCCTCCCGTAGGTGCAGCTGCAACTGTTACTGTCGGTGCTGAAGTATATCCTGAACCACCAGTTACTATTGTAATACCATCCAAACTTCCAAGAGGTTTTGTCTCTCGGATTTTTTTCATTGTTTGTAATTTTCTTGTAGGATCATATGCCATTGTAGTAATTTCAAATGACAAACGTGGTAAAGTAATACCAACAATTTCTTGATCGTCAAGTGTAGGACCTGCTAATCTTGTTAAATATTTTTCTGAAGGTCCGTAATTAATAGGAACCTTAAATTGAGATTGTACTGTACCAGCAGAATCCGTTCTCTTTATATTAATATCGTTAAATAGTGTTCCGAACAAGATAACAATATTTCTAATATTTTTATTATAAAAATGTGTGCCGAACATTATAGTTCTCCGTTAATCATATATTATCAGTCCACGGATCAAATTCACTAAAATCTAATATAGCATCACCGTCAGTTTCAAATACTTTATTATCGTCAAATTTAGTTGTTGTACTATCTTGGTTATCGACTTTAACCACATTGACAGATGTTGTACTGGTAACACCTTTTAAGTTTGTTCCCGTAGCAATAGTACCAGACACACGATACAAACTAAGTGAATCACCTACTTGTGTTGCTACTTTGGCAGTAGCAGTTGCATTAGCAAGACTAGAACCTTGATAAACAACTTCACTAACAGTATAACCTGTGTTTGCACTCATTGTCAATAAAATACTGGTTGCATTTTCTCTTTCAATTTTATCAAAGATTGCACCTGATTCAGATGCAGGTATATCAAAAACATTATTACTATATTGAAAAGATTCACAAGTTAATTCATATACAGTATTTTTTCCTAATGTATAAAATGGTTTTTCGTGTTCGACAAATTTTACTTCAAATAAACCTTTATTTAAAGGCAGATAAACTAAGTCACCTTCTCTTGGAAGTGACATGGCAGTACAATCAAAAAATCTTTCTTTGTTTACAACCAATATTACTTCATCTTGAACATCTAAACCAAACTTAGAAATAATATCACCAGCACCACCAAATCCTTCTGGTGTATTAATATACATTTCTACTTCTTTTGCCGATGTAAATTTTGACAAAGAATCTTCACCAAGAATATCATCTTTATTGACATCAACTCTTGGTACATACAGACAATCCATACCACTCATTTGAATTACTTCTTTAGTTAAACTATTAAGTAAATCTTGTTGTGGTGTGGAATTAAAATTTTTAAAATAATTATTCGTTGCCATATTAACCTACATTAAAGTCTACAGGTAATTCGTATTTAAGATTCATTTCTTCTTCTATTTTTGTAAGTTCTTCTACTGCCTCATCATATATAGTTTTCCCATCAAGTGTGATACCTCCGGGTAACACTACACCAGTAAACTTTTTTAAATTTTCTCCCCATTGTCTTTTAATCAATGCCGTAGTATATTTTTTAAGAAACATATCATTCCATACTTCGGTATATGTTGCAGGATTTAATATTCTATATGCTTCAACAATTAAAATATCATCTGCATTAAATTTTTCATTCCAATCAGTTTCCAAATATAATCTATTTTGTTTTCTATTAAAAAGTACTGTCGGTGCAATATTAAAAAGATTAGAAACCAATGAAAAATTAGTTTGTGTCATAGACCATTGAATTAAAGAAGATCCTGTAAATGAATTTAAATCATTTAATCTTGCTTGGTATTCTTCGTTAAAAAATCCACCTTGAAATGAATCAAAACTTGGAATAGGTAAAACCCTAACTACACTAATAACAGGATCAGCCATTGCTATATATTCATTTGTAATATCAGTTGCCGTTAGAGTATGTTTAAGAAAAACTTTTTCAACACCATCAAAGTGATATTCTTGAAAAAACTCTAATGCGTCATCAACTCTTTCTTCCAGTTGATCTTCGTCTATATTAATTTCAACAACAGGTTGTCCCAATCTTCTTAAACAATAATCTATTAATCCTTGTCTTGACGTTACACTAGCCATACTATTTTCCTTTTATTATTGTGGTGTAATTCCAAATCCTTCTACTTGTTTTAAGATATTTTGTTTATCTTCATTAACAAGAATAAGTTGTGCTTCAAGTTGAACTGTTGTTGCATTAAGTTCATTTACTTTATTTTGAAGAATATTAATCAATTTTTGTGCATAATTTAATTGATTTTTTAATTCATTATCTTCAGAAATTTTCTTATCAACTTGTTCTGTTTTTTTTACTTTTTTATTTTTAACAGGTTCAGTCATGTCATATACTCCTTAATATAAAATTATAATTAATCTCTACTTCTTTTTTTAATTTGTTTTCTAGGTTCATCTGCTCTTGCAATACGTTCTTGATCTGCTTCTAATCCAAATCTTGTTCTTATCATAGTATCTAATTTTAAAATATCAGTTTGTAAAACTCTAATTCTATCTATAAGTTGTATAAGTATATCTGTTTGATAACTTATTTTTCCTGTCATAGAATCTTGTAACCATTTAACAATTTTCCAAAATGCCCAACCAACTAATAATAAACCTACAACCGGGACACCTAATTTTTCAACAAGATCAGCAGTTTGTTCTAGCTCCATCTCTATTTACCTGTTACTATGAAAAAAGAGGATGGGGTTTTCCCCATCCCCGAGTGTGTTAAGTCGTTCTTATTGTATTAATAATAAAAATGAAATTAAAATGTACCACCATCAATTGCATCTTCCCATGCAGGTGCTCCACCCGAAGAAACTTTCAAAAATTGTCCTGCAGTACCTATTGTTAAAGTAGTCAGATCATTTGTACCAGCACCAACTAAAAGACCCTGTGCAGTTACGGATGTTATTCCAGTACCACCTAAAGAAACTGGTAAATGTGCTTGAATACTCCATGTTCCAGAAGATACAGAAGCAACACCAGTTGAACCAGAAGTATCAATACCCAAACCACCATAGGTACTTGAAATTCTAGTTGCGTTCCAGTTACCAGTTGAAATTGTTCCAACACCTGTAATATTAGTTTGTGATGCAGTTGTTAATGTCCCATCAATAGTACCAAATGCTGCGTTGCCTAATGTACCAGAAAAAACTTCCGTATTATTTGTTGCGGCAGTAAGATATTTAAATTTTGAATCGGTATCATCCATTCCAAAAAAACCAACTCTTGCGACACCATCATTATATTTAAATTCAATACCACGATCTTTATTATCATCAGAAGCATTTTGTCCTAGAACAAAAACAGGATCTGCAATTGAAACTGTTGTTGAATTAACTGTTGTCGTTGTTCCTGATACTGTTAAATTTCCTGCAATCGTTACATTATCTGGTAAACCAATCGTTACCTGTGCTGTCTCTGCACCACTACCTGAAACTTCAATCTCATTTGTAGTACCTACGATAGTTGAAATATATGCACCAGTTGTATCAGTTCCCATTGTTACTGAATTATTTTGTACACTATTAACTGAAACTACACCACCAGCAGTCATAGTAACATCACCAGAAAGAAATTTATTATCAAATGAATCAGTACCATCCCAAATTAATACATGACCTGCACCCAATGATGCAATATTTGTATCACTTGCTTCTGCAAGAGTATCAACATGGGCATTTACTTGATTATCAACATATGCTGTCGTTGCAACTCTTGTTGAATTATTATTAGCACTTTGTGTTGGTGCTACAGGTGTGCCTGTTAATGAAGTATTATTTAAAATGTCACTTACAAAAGTTGAATTAAGTGTTCCACCAATTTTACGAACTACAGCACCGGCAGGAGTCATATCTCCAATATATAGATTACCAGCAGCGCCACCACTACCATGATCGGCCCAGCCCATTTCACCTTTTGCCAATGATGATGGTGCGGAAGTCCCCGTTGATCTTTTTATTTGTATTGTGCTAGCCATGTTTTATTCCTTTTATAATCTTTTAGTTAAAATTCTCCGCCGTCATTATCATTTACGGTTGTAATATCCATAGCAACAAATTTGCCTGAATCTTGGTCATAAACTAAAACATCATTATCATTTAATCCTGCCTTATTAACATCAGATAAATCTACTAAAGGTGGATGTTCTGTGTTTGTTCCTTGAAACCCTGCTACTACACCACTACTAGGAGTTGGTGAAAAAGTAGCATTACCATTATTTGAATTTATTAGTATAGGCATTAGGTTGTTACCTCCGGTCTAACTGTTATCTTTCCTTCTATTACTCTTTCTTTTGCACCAGTAGATGTATTAGTCATTTCAACATCATAAAGATATATTCCATCTTTTAAATTCGTTGTTTGTGTATTAGATAAAGATAAACGAATATTACCACCAGCGGCATTTTGTACTGATGCAGTAACAGATTCTTTGACATTAACAGATTTGTAATGTCTTTTTATTTTTGATGCAAACGTATGTCCTGTAACATTTCTGTTTGCACCACTTGTATCTAAAAGATTAATGTCGGCCATCCAATCTTGACCTGCATTAACATCTAAATTCCATTTTACTGAAGCCATTCATTATTCCTTTAAGTATTATCTTTAATATATTTATCCATCTTTGCCCATGTCCAGTCGCCTTCAAGTTCAGAAAAATTAACTGGCCACCAACACGCAGGATTATTTACAGTAGTTGTTTCTCCATCAATCTCAAAAGAAGAATCCCATGCCTCTCTCCAAAACACTAAACTAGGTAATTCACCAATTACAACATTATTTAATTCGGCTATTTTGTTATTTCGTACGGTTTCAGTTTCTTCATCCCAACCAAACGGAATAGCTTCAACATCCGATGGTAAAGTATCTAAAAGAGATTGTGCATCTCCATATATGTTATGAAATAAATATCTCATTATAATCCACTAAGTTTTCTTGCTGTTCCTGTTCCACCCAAACCACCATTCCACGCATTATAAGCATTTCCTCTTTGTCCCGGTGCTCTTGGTGTAATAGAACTTGAATCTGTATTATAGAATACTGTTATTGAACCACCACCCGAACCTCCTCCACCATCAGAACCTCCATCTAAACCAGAAGAATCAATATTACCAGAACCACTCAATGTTCCAGTAACATAAACTACGACAGTTCCGGCAGTACCATTAGCATAACCTTCCATTGCTGATTTTCCGATCACAACTGAAGTGTGTGGCTGAGAAGAATGAACTTGCGTACCAGCATCACGATATGATTTCCAAGAAGTTGATGTGGATGGCACATTTCCCCATGCTCCAGTACCTGCATAAAAACCTGCTGGATTACCAGCACCGGGTCCACCAAAACCACTTGCATTTATCCAACTATCACCACCAGCTCCACCATTTGCACCACCAGAACCAGCAGTTTGATTTCCTCCATTATTATTATACATACCTCCACCTCCGGGTCCAGAACTAAAACAAGTACCAGTTGCACCAGAACCTAATGTAGCATTTCCAGATGATCCTCCGAGCCATCCACCTCCACCCATGCCTCCACCACCTGTTCCACCACCAGTAGCTGCAGAGGCTCCATTCGGGGCCGAAGCATTGTTATCAGTCCCACTACTTAAAACAGAACCAGCAGCACCAGCACTACCTGCTGCAGGTACTTCTGGATTTGATACACTTCCAAATGTTCCAGTTGCTAAACGAATTGCTACCGCTGTTGTTGCTCCACCAGAAGTACCACTTCCACTATGATTAGCACCTCTCGCTGACATACTAATATTTCCATTAACTGTTAAATTACCATCAACATAAATTGCCATAAATAATTTACGATCAGGTGGTCTTAAAAACACACCTGCATTAAGTGTCAAATTACCTACGACTCCAATAATTGCAGAACGAGTATCTTTTGTAGTTGTAAACCATTCAGAAGAAGTTACAGATGATAAAGTAATATCAGAGCGTTTCAAAACATAATCATAAGATCCGCAATTTTGTCCATTAAGAGTTAAAGTACCACCCGCGGTTGGAGAATTAACTGCAAATGAATTTATGAAATTAGTATCAAAGAATGTTTTTAAATCAGTAGCACTTTGATTACCACCACTAAAAGTAGTTAAATGCTCCCATGTGTCAGCGTTTTTTGATAATATAGTTGAAGCAGTAGTACCATTATGTGTTGCTATATCATCTTCATCTATTCCATTGATTGTTGCTATGTTTGGCATAAAATATCCTTATGCTAAAGTGACATAATCACTTGAAGGATTAAAAAATATTACATCAGCAGTCACAGCATAACCGACAGTTCTAACAACATCACCCGATCCAGAAGGCTTAGTTGCTGTAATTGCTCCGAGTGTTCCACTTACATATAAAGGAACGCCGGGTGTCCAACTCCAAGTATCATCTCTAACAAAACTACCAGCAAGTGCGACATTCATAGCTTGTGTATCGGTCTTTGCTTCTAATGCAATTCCTAATAAATTAATTGAAGTACCTGTAGCATCTGCATCAGCCTCTAACCATTTGGAAGAACTACCAAGGTAAACTAAATCCATGATTGTGGAACTATATCCAGAATTAAGTGTATTGGTTTGTGGGCCATTCGCAGTATGGTCTGTATCGGGAGTGGCATCAACTGGTGCTATCTTGGCAGATGTTACTGCATCATTTGGTATCTTTGCTGCTGTTACTGCGTCATCGGCAATAACAGTACTTGTGATTTGTGTTATACTCATTTTTTTTCTTTCTCCTTTTTATCCTAAGGCGATTGCCATTGTAACTGATTTTGCAGTTGCTGTGGCCTCTGATACTCCGGGTGTTATTGTTGTAAAACTTAAAGTACCACTACCATTTGTTTTCAATACTTGTCCGTTTGATCCGTCAGAAACATTTAATTCTGTAATACCAACTGCATTGGCAACTACTTGTGCATTACTAACAGTACCAGATAAATCACCACCAACCGATGTAGCACCAACATTAGTAGAATCAGCAGCCCATTCAGGTGCTGTTGCACCAGAGTTTATTGTAAGAACTTGACCAGCAGTTCCTTTTGCAAGTCTAACATAATCAGTTCCATTATAATACATGACATCACCTGCTGCGTCAGAACCAAGTGCTATCTTAGCACCAGTAACAGTATTATCAGAAGGAGTTATAGTTCCTGATAATTTACTTGCCGCCATTCCACTAATATGCGCATCATCAACGGAACCATTTACAAGATGCTCCGAATTGATTGCGTCATCTGCTATTTTAGTTCCATCAACTGCGTCAGCAGCCAATTCCGTAGTACCTACTGCACCAGAAGCAATCTGAATATTTGCAACTGTACCAGTAACATCACCACCAACCGATGTAGCACCAACATTAGTAGAATCAGCAGCCCAACTTGGTACTCCACTTGCAAGTGTTAATACTTCTCCGTTAGATCCTTTTGCAAGTCTAACATAATTAGTTCCGTCATAATACATAACGTCACCAGCAGCATCACTTCCAAGTGCGATCTTTGCTCCAGTAACAGTATTATCAGAAGGAGTTATAGTTCCCGTTAATTTACTTGCGGCCATTCCACTAATATGAGCATCATCTACTGAACCATTTGTATAATGCTCACTATTACAGGCGTTGTCTGCGAGTTTAGTTCCATCAACGGCATCACCCGCTAATTTAACTGTTGTTACTGCACCATCAGCTAGTTTGTTTGTAGTTACAGAACCATCTAAAGGTGTAGACCCACCAGACGCATGACTTGCAATTGTGATAATTGAATCATCTGATTTTCTGGTATATATTTTTTGATCTGCAATATTCATGCAAACTTCACCAACAGCTATATCACTAGTCCCAGGTACAGCTGAAGCTGTTTCACTTCTTTTTAATTTGATTACGTTTGCCATTTGTATTTATTTATAAGTGATTAAAATTGTTGACCCGCTATGCCTTCTCTAAAAACTTTGACCTGCAATATTAAATTTTGTTCCTGTTAAATCACCTACGTCCGTCGCGTCTCCGTCTGAACTAAAACTATGCTTGTCTATTACATTGTGATAAGAACCTGTCCAACCACCATGCGTATATCCAAAAGTTCGTGAGGAAGTACCAGCTACATTAGCTCTATTAACTGTTATATTTCCAACATCCGTACTATTATTATTTGAAGCAAAAGTATATTTCTGAATCATATTATCATAAGTACTTGTATAACCCCCACTAGCATAACCATGTGTTGATGATGATGTTCCTGCTGTCGTGTTAGTTGCAGCTTGTAAATCACCTACGTCACTAGCACTTCCGCCACTTGCTGTTGCAAACTTATCAATAGTATTATTTACTGAACCTGTAGTACCTCCATTACTATAACCATGATCCGATGATGACGATCCAGAAACATATGCCCGACTTACTGTTAAATCACCTACGTCGGTAGCGTTTCCGTCTGCCGAAAAAGAATGTCTATCAATAACATTTGAATTTCCTCCGTTTTCACCACCAGAAACATATCCATATGATATAGAAGAATTTCCTGCACCTTTACTTCTTGAAACAGTTAAATCACCTACGTCGGTAGCGTTTGCATTTGCAGAAAAAACAAATTTGTCAATTACATTGACTTTGGGACTTTCACCACCATTCGCATAACCATGAGTCTTAGAATGAGTACCCGTAAGGGCATCACGAGTCGCTGTCAAATCTCCGTGGTCGGAAGAATTTCCATCAGCTGTAAAACTGTACTTTTCTATAACATCCATTCTACTTCCAGACTGATACCCACCAGAACAAAAACCCTGTTGTGTACCACCAAGAACATAAGGTTCTACATCACCTGTTCCTGCTCCCCAATTAGTCCAAATATTTTCGTTACTAGTTGCGTCAGTACAAGTAAAAACTTCACCTGAAGTTGTATTAACCCAAAGATGACCTACACCACCAGAAGGATTAGTAGTAATAGCAGGATCACTAGAATTTTTTGTATCAAAACCTACAGTTGTAGGAAGATTAGTAAGATTACTTCCATCAATTGCAGGTAAGGCACCAGATAATTTTGATGCTGTTAAAGTAGAAATTCTAGCATCTGCTACCGTTCCAGTAAGATTCCCTGCTGGTAAACTTGTAAGATTAGCACCACTAATAGCAGGCAAAGTACCTGTGAGTTTACTTGATGCCAGAGCAGTAATCTTATCATTTGTTACTGCACTATTAGCAAGTTTTGAAATACTAAAAGGTTTTTCATGGCCTATAGTTTTACTTATATTAATTGTTGCACCACTAATTGCCAATACAACAGCACCATTAAAAGGTGCAGTTGTAAATGTAATTGTACTACCAGATAAAGTATATTCAGTACCGGGTGTTTGAAAAACTCCATCAATCCAAATTCTTACATTGTTTACAGTACCGGGTGAAGTAGACAATGAAAGTGTAGTAGCAGAACCATTACCGGTCATAGTATCTACGACTTTGGCCTGTTGAGTAAGACTCAATCCACTTTTAATGGTTTTATAATGTTTACCTATGTATGGCATTTATTATTCCTTATCATTGATGAAATCCGTTTCCACCTCTATGTTTTGATTGTTGCAAATCACCATGATCTGCTGATGCGCCACCAGACGAATAAGTAAATTTTTGCACATAATTATTCGTACTATAACTTGCCCGAGCACCAGCAGTAAATCCATCAGTCGTTGATGATGCACCCCATGATTCATGGTTTGCATAAGTTAAATCACCATGATCTGTAGCTGTTGAGCCAGATGAAAAAGAAAATTTTTGTATGTCGTTTGATGTGGGGCTCTCATTACCACCACAAACAAACCCATCTGTTGAGGATGAACAACCGATTGGAGCTTTTCGACCATTTAGCAAATCAGCATGATCTGTACTTTCTGCTGCTGAAGCAAAAGAAAATTTTTCTATACGGGTATCTTGTGCATCACTTCCTGTCCCAAAACCATGAGTTGCAGAAGAATGAGATGACCAACCATAGTGTTTAACTGCATCTCTAAAACTTCCATGTGATGCTGCTGTTGTATTAGATGCAAAAGAATATTTATCAACAACTGTCGTATTAGCACCACTTCCCAAACGACCTGTTGCTGTGTAGCCATGTGTACTAGTAGATGATGCTATAGGTGAAGCCCTTCCTACAGACATATCACCATGATCTGCAGCGTTTGTGTTTGAAGCAAAAGCAATTTTTTCTATTCTATCTGTATAACTACTGTCCCAAATACCACCTGCTTCAAAACCATGTGTTTCTCCATTATGATTTGCAGCCCAATATGTTCCACCATCAACCCCAATCAAATCACCATGACTAGCAGCTGTTGTATTTGACGCAAAAGCATATTTTTCAATCGTTGTAGTTGCTGGTTGTCCGCCTGCGACATAACCATGACTTGTACCTGGAAAACTCCAAGGTAATACATCTCCTGATCCTGATCCTACATTAGTCCAAACATTTTCATTACTAGTTGCGTCAGTACAAACATAAACTTCACCTGTTGTACTATTAGACCAAACAGTTCCTACACCACCAGAAGGATTTGTTGTTATAACAGGATCACTAGCACTTTTTGTATAGGCTGGAGTAAGGTTAATACCAGTTAAATTAGCACCACTAATTGCAGGTAAGGCACCAGATAATTTTGATGCTGTTAAAGTAGAAATTCTTGCGTCAGCAACAGTTCCAGTTAAATTACCTGCTGGTAAACTTGTAAGATTAGAACCATTGAGTGCAGGCAAAGCACCCGTAAGTTTACTTGATGCAATACCACTTGCTATTTTAGCATCGGTTATAGTTTCAAAATCACTTCCCGGAAAAGATTCGGTTGTAATTCCGATCGGTTCAGCACTACCAGTTAAGGCTATTACTACTACTCCCGTTGGAGGTGCTGTCGTAAATGTAAGTGTAGTTCCCGAAACTGTATAATCTGTCGTAGGTCGTTGCCTAACCCCATCAAGATATACATCAACATTATTAACAGAAGCAGGTGTCATGGACAAAGTTAAAGTAGTATCAGAATTATCACCCGTCATTGTATTAAGTGTTCTGTTAATTATATCTTTGTCTTTAGCTAACGTATCATCTGCTGAATGTTCAACACCTGTACCTAAGTATGCCATTTATTATTCCTTTGAATATAAACATTTATTTTTGAAATTCACCCGCTCCATGTCGATTGTATGTTAAATCCCCAATGTCACTAGAATCACCATCAGAAGCAGTAGCCCGTTTGTCAATAGTGTACTTATAATTACTATTTGATGGCCCTGCACCAGCATATCCACCAGCAGCATAAATATTAGTAGTAGAACCAGTTCCTGCAACACCCCTTCGACTTTCAGTCAAATTACCAACATCCGCTCCGTTTGAACTACTAGCAAATGAGTATTTTTCAATATGATTTGTTGCTGGTTGACTATCACCAGCACCCATAACATAACCATGAGTTGCAGATGAAGAACCACCACCAACCCAACCTCCACCCCAAGAATTTCCATTAAGTGAACCAACATCACTACTATGGTTAGAATCTGAAAATGAATATCTATCAATATCACTTGCAGTTCCATTTCCTGAAGCAACATAACCATATGTTTCACCATCTTGTGATGATGCTGTGTATCCTCTACCAGTTGATAAATTTTTCGTACTATCAACAGCATCACTATCAGTAGCAAAAGTAAATTTCATTATCATGGTAGTATCGTTACCATATGTTCCTGCTATCCATCCATGTGTAGAAGTTGAATGATTACAAGGTGAATCAATTACTTGAGCAATATTAGCAACATCTGTTGAATTTCCTTCACTTGCAAATGTCATTTTATCTAATTTAGAAGTTGCCGTACCTGCTATATAACCAGCAGTTGCAGAATGATGACCAGATGGATAACCTTGTGTGGCCGACAGATCACCTACGTCTGTAGCATTTCCATCTGATGTGAAACTAAATTTGTCGATAACATTAGAAGATCGTCCTCCAGCAGTATAACCAGATGTTGTTCCCATCCAACTGAAAGGCGCTACATCTCCTGTTCCTCCTCCTACATTAGTCCAAACATTTTCGTTACTAGTTGCGTCAGTACAAACAAAGGCTTCACCTGTTGTACTATTAGACCATAAAGTACCTACACCACCAGAAGGATTAGTAGTAAGAGCAGGATCACTAGAATTTTTTGTAATAGAAACTGATGGAATTCCTGTTACATTAGCACCACTAATTGCAGGTAAGGCACCTGTTAATTTTGATGCTGTCAATGTAGAAATTCTTGCGTCGGCTACTGTTCCTGTAAGATTCGCTGCTGATAAATTTGTTAAATTTGCACCACTACCAGCAGGTAAAGCACCAGTAAGTTTACTTGATGACATACTATCAATATGATCGTTTGTTACAGAAGCATCCTTAATAGATAAATTACCATGACCAGTTGCAAACGCGTTTGCATATGCTGAAGAAAATGTATCAACGTGACTTATTGCAACTACTTTAAGACCATTCGCAGGTGCAGTTGTAAATGTAATTGTTTTTGATGATAAAGTATAATCCGTTCCCGGTACTTGCATAAGACCTGCAACAAAAACACTTATGTTATTTACTGATGCCGGTGCCAATACAGAGGATACTGTCATTGTTGTAGTTGAACCATTACCTGTTATGGTATCTACAATAATGTCAGTTGCATCTCCATCAATTTCTGGTTGTTTACCTATGTATGCCATTTATTCTTTCCTATTTTTCTTTTTGTAAATGTAAGAATGATTTACTATTGCTTCTACACCAATTCTTTTCAATGAGTGCTTATGTTCATCTTTAAATGTTTCTACCATCTGATCTAAAAAAACGTGCATACTTTGAACACTTGGTAATTTATTATTATTTATTTCTTTTTTAATACTATTCATATAGTCTCTGGTTAATTTTTCTCCAACCATAGGATGAATACCAAACTGTTCCCAATACTCGACTGTTGAAATTGCTATTCTATCACTCGACATTAAATTTTGAATGGCCTGTCGAAATCCCATTCGTATTGCATTTTCAATTTCTGATGCTTCAAAATCTTCTTCATCCCAATCAACTGGAATACCATGCGTTGTACGAATTTCATCATATATATCTTGATACATTCCAATTTCTTTCATAGCATTTTCTGCTGATGTCCTCATCTGTTCAATTCCAACTTTTGCTTCTTGTGCTTTTACTAAATCCATTTCAGTTCCAGATTCTTCCCACTTTTTTATTTTAACTTTACTTTTCTGTGTATTGAAATGTACTTCTATCAAAGCATTTCTTTTGTTATCTATTTGAGATAAACATTGTTTCATTTGACGATAAGGACTATCTGCTAACATTGTCATTGTCATCAAAGTAGCTGTTGTTTGACTATTCTTTCTTCCTACTGCTGTTTTTGCTCTATGTAATTCTGGTAATCTATTACAAATCTTTGCTAATGATTCTTGACTTAATGATGTATTAGGGATTAAATCATTAACTAATGTTTCAGATAATACCAAAGATTTTTCTTCATTCATAAAAATTCCTTTTAATATTTATTATGCTCCAGAACCAGCACCCATTTGTTCACTAACATAATTTAGATCACCGAAGTCGATAGCATTACCAGTTGTTGAAACAGTTATGTAATCAATTGTAGTATTACTAGCACGACCTGGCCACATTAACATTCTACTTGCATCAGAACAAGAACCACCAACTCCTCTCGCTGCCGTCATATCACCGAAATCTTGTGCATTACCAGTTGATGCCATAGTTACATAATATATTGTGTTATTATTATTACCTGTTGCACCACAAGCTCTTGTTTCACTACCTCCTACCATATCTGCATAACTACTTTCAGTCATATCACCGAAGTCGGTAGAATTACCAGTTGATGCTACTGTTATATATTCAATGACATTAGTATTTCCACCAACACTTGCTATAATTGCTCTTGTACCATTACTCCAATGTTGGCCTGCTTGCCCTGCAGCACTAAGATCACCAAAATCGCTACAGTTACCAGTTGATGCGACATCTCTATAATCTATTGAAGCAACTGCACCGGGATCACTACCTGCTTCGTAACCTCCTGCATAAACACCTCGTGTACCATTAGAAACACCACCTTTGTACCTACAAGCTGTAGTAAGATCACCGTAGTCGGTAGCATTACCAGTTGATGCAACAGTTATATAATCCATTGTGTTCAATGAAGTAGGATAATTATTTGATCCACCAGCCATAACTAATCTTGTATTATTACTAGCTGTCCCAATACCACCCAGTCTACTATTAGTCATATTACCAAAGTCTACAGCATTCCCAAGAGTACTTATTGCAACATAACTCATATTATCTGTATGACCATTATAACTAGTATTAGTCGTACCACCCATTCCAACTCCACGACCACCATACCATTGTAATTTTACATCTCCTGATCCTCCTCCTATATTAGTCCAAACATTTTCGTTACTAGTTGCGTCAGTACAAATATAGACCTCACCTGAAGATTGATTAACCCACATGGTACCGACACCACCAGAAGGATTAGTAGTAATAACAGGATCATTAGCACTTTTTGTATATGCTGAAAGACCAGTTAAATTAGAAGCACTAATAGCAGGTAAGGCACCAGATAATTTTGATGCCGTCAACGTAGAAATTCTTGCGTCTGCAACAGTTCCAGTTAAATTACCTGCTGGAATTGCTGTCAGACTTGCACCACTAATAGCAGGCAAAGTACCTGATAAATTACCTGCTGTTAAATTTGTTAAATTACTTGCATTAAGAGCAGGCAAAGCACCCGTAAGTTTACTTGATGATATTGCATCTATCATTGAGTCTGTAATTTTCCAAGTTGCCATTTATTCTTTCCTATTTTTCTTTTTTGTAAATATAAATTATCTAATATTGACAACCTGCTGGATGATTTCGTGTAGATGTCATATCTCCTACATCCGTAGAATTACCGTCTGTTGTAAAACTAAATTTCTCAACTACATTTGATCCACTAGAAATATAACCACCTGATAAATAACCATGAGTAGATGAATCTGTCCCAGAACATTGTCGTTTGGCTGCTATAATATCTCCTACATCGGTCGCATTAGAATCACTTGTAAATGAGTATTTATTTATTACATTTTGTAATGTAGGCGTATAACCACCAGAGGCATAACCATAATTAATTGATGAATTACCACCACATTGAGTAACAGTATTTGTTAAATCTGCAACATCAGTAGCATCACCATCTGTTGCGAACTGAAACTTCTCAATTCCATTTCTATACGGAGAGTGGCCTCCTGCTATATAACCATAAGTCTGGGATTGACTTCCTGTCCCAAAACCAAATGAAGCTGTCATATTTGCTACATCTTGACTATTTCCATCAGTACTAAAAGATACCTTTTGGATAACATTAGTGGTTGGACTTCCATCTCCACAATAATAACCATGAGTAGTTGAACTACATCCAGCCGCACCATAAGTATTAGATGCCATATCGCCAATTTCACTAGCATTGGTTTGTGATGCAAATGGAAACTTTTGCATAATATTTGCCGATTCATTACCACAAGCATATCCATTTGTAGTAGATGATGTACCCGTCAGATAGTTATAACTACCACTTAAATCTGCCCAATCAGATGAATTTCCATCTGATGTAAAAGAGTTCCTATCAATAATATTATTGTTTGGATACCCACCACCAGCAATATAACCATAGTTAGTTCCTTGGTAAAAAGGTACAGGCTGTACATCACCTGTTCCTCCTCCTACATTAGTCCAAACATTTTCGTTACTAGTTGCGTCAGTACAAACAAAGGCTTCACCTGATGTCGTATTAACCCAAACAGTTCCTACACCACCAGAAGGATTAGTAGTAATAGCAGGATCACTAGAATTTTTTGTAAATCCCGGAGGTAAATTAGTAAGATTACTTCCATCAATTGCAGGTAAGGCACCAGATAATTTTGATGCTGTTAAAGTAGAAATTCTTGCGTCAGCAACAGTTCCAGTTAAATTACCTGCCGGTAAACTTGTAAGATTAGAACCATTGAGTGCAGCCAAAGTACCAGTTAAATTGCCTGCTGTTAAATTAGTAAGATTAGCACCACTAAGAGCAGGTAAATTACCTGTGAGTTTACTTGATGTTAAACCAACTATCATTGAATCTGTTGCTTTAGTTGTACTCATTTATTTTTCCTGTTTATTCTTGTGAACCAGCAACCAATTTAGTTTTACTGCTACTTAATGATCCTATACTAGTAGCATTACCGTCTGATGAAAAACTAAATTTTTCCATAACACTTCCACCATTTCTCCCACCAGTATGATAACCATGCGTTGTTGATGATGAGGTTGAACCAAAATCACCTCCAACAGTTAAATCACCTACGTCCGTACCGTTTGCATCACTAGCAAAAGTCCACTTCTCAATCTGATTATTAGATGGATAACCACCATGATTATAACCATGTGTAGTAGAAGAATTTCCATTTGTGTCTCGTCTACTTGTTGGTAAATCACCAACATCTGTAGCGTTTGCACTACTGTTCGCAAAAGTCCATTTTTGAATAACATTATTGGATGGATAACCACCAGCAACATATCCATGCGTTGTTGATGAACTACCCCCAAGATACCAAATATTATTAGTTAAATTACCTACGTCTGTATGGTTACCGTCTGTTGAATTTGAAACTCTATCAATTACATTATCCTGAGAACCATCACCACCAGCTGCATAAATATGAGTTTCAGATGATGCTTCTGCTGCTGCGTATCTTGAAACTGATAAATCACCTACCGTCGTTGAACCTGAAACAGAACTTGCAAAAGCATATTTAAGAACTATATTTTCTGGTGGGTTACCACCTTGACAATAACCATGAGTTAAAGACTTACCTCCTGCACAATTTTCTCTCCCGACAGATAGATCACCAATATCTACTGAATTTCCATCAGACGTAAAACTATATCTATCAACTTGTGTATCACCAGAACCACCACCAGCAGAATATCCGTATGCTGTGCCTTGATAAGCCCAAGGTACTACATCACCTGTTCCTCCTCCCCAATTCACCCAAACATTTTTGTTACTAGTTGCGTCAGTACAAGTATAAGTTTCACCTGAAGTTGTATTAACCCAAACAGTTCCTACACCACCAGATGGATTCGTAGTAATGACAGGATCACTAGAATTTTTTGTATAGGATACAGGGACACCGGTTAGACTAGCACCACTAATTGCAGGTAAGGCACCTGTTAATTTTGATGCTGTCAATGTAGAAATTCTTGCGTCAGCAACAGTTCCAGTTAAATTACCTGCTGACAAATTAGTAAGATTAGCACCACTAATAGCAGGTAAACTACCCGTTACATTAGCTGCTGGTAAACCTGTTAAAGCAGACCCATTAAGAGCAGGTAAATTACCTGTAAGTTTACTTGCTGATAATCCAGTTATCATACTATCTGGAACTTTTTGTATACTCATTAGTAATCCTGTTTTTAACTATTGTGAGCAGTATGCCAATCGTCTATAGTTGTTTCTACTTCTGCGTCTGTCATAACTTCCGAATTATGAGTAGTCTCATTTAATTTTTCCATTGGATATTTTGCATGAATGGCAAGTTGTCTTGCTTTCACATCTGCAAGTGTTTTATAATCAACAGTATCAGGAATCCAATACTCACAAGGATCAGGCACGAATCCGACCATAGTATAATCGTCAGGATTCATAAAATAACCACCATTTTCCACAAACCCCGGTGTTATCATACCATGTCCTGTATCAGACGCATTAAGTTTATATTCTACAATTTTCATTTTTAAAACTCCTATTCTTCTAGTTTTAGCTGTTTACTATTCTCAGGTGTATAGGTTAATAAATTATTTGCATCAGCAGAAAAACCTAAAAAATCTGCTTGCTGTTTTGCTACAGGTTCATATCTTTCTGCAAAATCATTAACAAAAGCATGCAATAAAGATGTATCTTGTACTCCGGTTGTTTTTTCTTGTTCTAAATATATAAGTATTTCTCGTTTTGCACTTGAAACACAAACTCCAACCTGTTCTAAATATTCTTGATTACCACAACCTATTTGACCACGTTCTCTAATTTCACGAATAGATTGTGTCATAGCACGTTTAATATGAGATTGAACTTGTGCCTTTTCAAATTCTTCTTCAGTAACTTCACCAAGAATTTCTTTTAATTGATCGTGCATTTCTGCAAGTGTTTCAATTTCTTTTAATGCACCTTCAACTTTAACTAACAGTTCTGCATTTTGTGATTCCATTTTTGCAGCTTGAATTTCAAGTAATTCTTTTTTTAAAGGATCATCTTCTTCTTTAAGTTTGGCTCTTTTGATTTTAGATTTTGCAACAGCCTCCATGTAACCAAACTTCGCTTCATTAAGTGCTTGACGTTTTCTTGACATCTCTGCTGAAACTTGTCTTAGTCTTGTCCAACCATCTGCTTGAGAACAGGTTAAATGTTTTAACATAAATTGTGATCGACTACGATCCCAAATACGTTCTGTGTATTGGACTTTCTTAACTGCGACTTCTGCGTTTTGTAAATTTTGAACTAATGATTTATTACCATAAGATTGATATTTACTTACTGCACCATTACCATTACCAAATGTTTTAATTATTAAATCTGTTGTTTCTTTTTTTTCACTCATACAATCCTCACTTTTTATTATATTTATATAATTTATTTCTTAACTAATGATACATACCCAGGATCTACTTCTGCTAAAGGATCTTCAGCAAAATAATGTGTAACTAAATTAAGATGTTTTTCACTTTCAATATTAGGAGCCCCATAAGTAACATTGTTATCGTCATCATACGTTTCAGTCTTTCTTGTTTCTGTATATGGTGTTGCTTCGTACAATTTAATTGCATCCAAATTACTTAAAGCATTAATAGCAGTTACTTTTTCATTACTTTCAGTTCGTACTGCCGTTCTATATGTTTTAATATCGTCTGGCATCGCAGTCCCACCTTCTGCTTCTCTTAATACCATCCAATCATCTCTTGACAACAAACTCGCAGCCATATCTTTTGTTTGTCGAATCATATTTTTTTTCAAGTCTGCAATATCTCTTTCAGTTGTTTCATAAGTACCTGTTACTTCATCAACACCAACATTATAAGTCAAAGAACCAGACCAATAATATCTTTTATCTACTATTGTTTCAGAATATGGATAGATACCAATATCTTTTAATTCTGATTTACTCCAAACTGTAAAAATATTTCTTGGATATTGAATACTATTAATCTCTAATGCGATAGGAGATGGAATGACTCTTATCACTTCACCCCCTGATACTTGACTCCACATAATTTTTTCTCCTTATCTTGCGTTTGAATATTTAAAAGGTTGTTCGGCAAAAGCTATATATATAAATGAATGTGTGCTGTTTAAGTTTGATGAAGTTGCCCTAAGTTTGAATCCATTGCTTAAAAAATCATACCCGTAACTGTTTGGATTTTCTGCGGAACTATCTTCTGCCCATAGGTTTGTCCCAGCACCATCATTGGTTGGATTCAGTTTGTTATCAGTTACTAACCATGAGGAATAGCTAGTGTCCATGCTTTTAAGCATAATCCAAGCTGGTTTAAAGCCCATGTATATAAAAGTCCCATCCGCAGAACCGTTTCCGTAATAACTCCCAATTTTGGAATAACCTTCAACAGAATGAAAACAATAAGCTACATAAGTATAACCGGGATGATTGGTTGCGCTGTCTGAACCTACCGAAAAAACAGTTGATGTTGGTGCAGTATCATTCCAAGTTGTAGATTCGTCTGTTAAATCAGTTGTAGCATTTAATTTCAAGTAGTCTGTAAAATCCATTGTCGTACCAGCTATGTTCTGAATTGATCCGACTCGCCATTGATCCGCATTTGCCCTTGATTTAACAATAACTAAATTTGGAGCTTGCGATAAACCATGTCCTACTGTGTCATTACCTGATGACCCTGAATAAGTTACAATGGATTGCCCAGCAGATGTATTGGCAGAAACAGTTGAAGTGGTCGAACCATTAGAATTAGAACTTCCTGATCCATTCATTTTCCAGTTCCAAGCAGCATAAGTTTGACTACCATTAACATGACCATCATTCCCAACTGTAAATCCATCTGCATTAAATGATTGTATATATTCAGTTTGAGTGGTTTCAGTATTGGTCATATCACTAGCAAGTCTTTTTGTTGCACCTCGAACCACATCGGAGATAACATGACTATGCCCTAAAGAACGACATTTAAGCCAAGTTAGATCAGGCTGAAATCCTACACCCGTTATCGCTCTACCTGACGAACTATTACCAGCATATAAAACTGTATTAAAATTTTCAGCAGGCTTAACAGTAGGTTCTGGTAAATTTTTAGAACATAATGCTAAATGATCGGCAGGAGGTGTATAATAAAATGAACCATATCCATTTGCATCTGGTGCTTTTGCACCCATCGCGTCCATATCACCTTGACCAAAATTGACACGCCACTCGGCAGTACCATAAGTCTGAACTATTGGATGTACAGGATGTTCTCCAGCATTACTTAAATTTTGTGAATAAGTATGAACTACAGAATTACTTTTATACATTTTTACAACACCCTCATTAACAGATATAGCATAAACTTCGCCTGAACCAGCACCAACACTTGATGCTTGATTTGAGTTATTATAAAAAATAGTGCCGCCTGTTTGCTGTGTATCGTAATCGTACCAAACATGACCTGTCTGAATAGTATCACCAGTATTTACTGCGTATGGTGATGACATTAATCCAATGTGTGCGTAACCTCCCAGGTGACGAAATTCCATATACCACTTACCTGTTTTTGGAACTTCAAAATCTGCGAATGTTTCTCTCCAAGAGGTACCTCCACCACCTCCAAGTTGCAAGTCACCATCCAGATAAGTATTATCATTATTTTGTGCGTCTTTATGGGCTTTGTGAAATTTAGGAAAATTATTTGTCGGTGTGTCGTGCATTATATGTGTAGAATCCATTGACCCACTTGAAGGACGATTGAAATTATTAGAGTTTGCACTCATATCACTACCTAAATCACCTGTAGTCCCAGAGGAGTCTACGAAAGTTGTAGAATTATTAGACGTATCTGAATGTACTAATAAAATTGTATCTGAGTCCTCCGCAAAAGCGGTCGTGCTTGGAGTAAAAGTTGTGCCATCCGGATAACGACAATTTTTGCTGATCCGTACTTCATCCTGATAACCAGCCATAGAACCAGCACCTTGAGTATCACCACCACCCAATTTTATTTTATTTGTTAACGAAAAATTATGGGTAGATGCTGCAGAATTTTTTTGTACACCGTTAATATAAACTCGTAATGTTCCACTTTGTCTTGTAAAAGCAATATGCACCCATTGATTATGATAAGCATTCATGGCAGTATTAGAATTTAATATTACTGCATTACCAGTTGCCATGGCAATATAATAACTGGTGTCCATTCCAATATACCATGCGTTACTTGAATTACTTTCTCTGTTTACAATCCAAGTTTTATCTGTAGCAACAGTAGTCCAATACAACCAACCTTCAATAGTAAAATCACCGGTACCAAAAGCAAAATCAATTGAAGGAGCAGATGCTTCTACACGTTCAGCTGCACCAGGAATATATATTGAAGATGCACCTATTTTTTGTTGTGCTGTTGAATGTACTGCACTACCAACAGCAGTTAAAGAGTGCTTGGTACTAGAACCTGAGAAAGGAATATAAAACCCTTCAGACCCGTGACCTCCTTCGTACTCTATTGGTTTCCAATGACCCCATTTTGAATCAAATTCACCGAATGATTCAGGACCAAGGGCTGTACCTTGAACCCAATGAAATTCTGCCAGGTATCCATCAAGACAAGTGTTACTCGCAGGAGTTGGGGCGTTGCCACCAATATTCATTGCTCCGGAAGTGTAAGGATTTGCAGTTGTACTTGTATTGGAAGAAACCAAACTTCCGTTGACATATAGATACATAGCACCCGACTCACTTTTGCAAACGATATGATACCAATTAGCTGTATCTCTATATATACCAGTAGTAGTAAGTGTAGTAGGCCTACGTTCCCAACTCAAAGTACTACTGGTTGTAAAATAAAGACAATCTGCTGAATTTATTCTCCAAAGAAATTGTGTTCGTCCCAAATCTAACGACGCACGTTTAACCCAAACAGAAACGGTGTAAGGACTTGTTGGTTGGAAATTACTAGCTTTGGCCAAATGTGGAATGGCCCCATAAAACTTTAATGATCTTTCTATTTGGTAACCTTCACCACCAGCTGCAGCAGCCGAACCCATTATCGAATTTTCGTTTAATACACCCATATTATGATAATGCCAGAGTTGCTACGGCATGAATAGAAGTAGTAGTTCGCACAACATAATCAATGCGATCTACCGCTGATGCTGTAGTAGTTAAAGTAGGTGCAGTTCCACCTGCAAAATCCCAATAAGAACCGTATGCTAAAGTTCTGCTACCTGTCCCATCCTGAGTCACAAAAATTGAACCAGACTGCCCTACTGTTAAATTAGAAGGATTAGCAAGTGTTCTGTTGCCACCTAATGTTACACTATAATTATTTGAATCGTTAAAATCTGGTGTGATGGTTGAACCATCTGAAAGTGCTGTAATTTCTCCACGTTGTCCTTTAGTCCAATTATTTGCTGTATCTAAATCAGCACCAGCAGTATCACTACCCCATGCAGGATCGTTTGCACCCATCTTCAATACTGTTCCACTAGAACCTTTTGCAAGACGAGCATAATCTGTACCGTTGTAATAAAGTATATCACCACGAGCATCGGAAGTCATTGCTATCTTAGCACCAGTAATTGCATTGTCAGCGAGATGCGCCGTGTCAATACTTCCATCGGCGTAGTGCTGAGAATCTATTGCATCATTTGCTATCGTTGCAGTACCAACAGTTCCAGTTCCCGGAGTTGGAATTCCAACTGATAATCCCATGTATACTACTTGAAGAATAACACCACTAACAACTGTTGACGTAAAAGTTAATGTCGTACCAGCTGTAACATTAAAGTCTGTGCCATTCCGTTGTACCACACCATTCAATGTAGCCACTACTCCATCGGTTGTAGTATCTAGTGACAATGTAAATGCAGTTTGTCCCGAACTGGTAAATGATTCTACTTTAGCATTACCGTATCTTATGTCTCTGCCTATGTATGCCATAATTTTTATCCTTTAGTTTTATGAATTAACATCCTCTAAAATTGAACAAACTACATCACAGGCTGCAGATGCAGTTACACGGATGCTGTCACCAGTTTCAAGAACTACTTTCTGTCCTGCAATTACTTGTAATGCACCTCCAGCTGGAATTGGTGCATCTTTTACCAAATAAGCATCTGTACTCGCAGAAGTATCTAATACTTCAACAGAAGTAGTACAAGCACCTGTAGTTGTGTTTGCAATATCTATTTCAAGTATGATACTATCTTTTGAACTCGGTGCGGTGTAAACTGTGGTAACAGACGTTACATTTACTTTTTGAACACCCTTAAAATCATTAGCCATTTTTATAATCCTTTTTAAATTATATTAACAATTATTATCCCAATGCAACTGCCATGGCAACTGCAAACCCAGTCGTAGCACCCACCGAAGTAGCATTAATCCATTTTGAAGATGCCGTATTATATTGTAATACTTGTAAATTTGCAGGAGAACTTATAGTAGTATCATCCATCTCTGCTATTGTATTTTCTGTTGCTACTTGTGCATCAACATATGCTGTCGTTGCAAGTGCTGTTGAATTATTACTTGCAGATTGTGTCGTACCTGTAACAGTACCAGCAATAGAACCAGAACCAAGAACATTACCAGTAACATTACCAGTAACATTACCAGTAACATTACCTGTAACATTACCAGTAAGAGCACCAGTAAAAGTTGTTGCACTTATAATACCCGGTCCAAGAACCTGAACTTCTTTTCCACTAGGAGGAATAAGTTTTAGATGTCCTACATTTTCTAACTCCACCAATGGTTGACTTCCACCACCACCATTAGGAGCTAATTTTAATGTCCCACTTCCATTAGTTGTAATAGTGGTATCTGTACCACTCGGCCCAACTTTTATTATATCTGATGCCAATAAAACATCACCAGTTCCGTGTGGTGTTACAACTACATCGGCGTTACCAACTGATACAATACTGTTACTACTAGAAAGTTGAAGTGTTGCTTGAACATTACCAGTAAACGTACCACTACCAGTTATATTTATACTACCCGTTCCAGCAATATTATTATTATTTAAATCTAATTGACCGCCGAGTTGTGGTGAGGTATCATCAACAAGATTTTCCATATCATCACTATCACTTGTAAACAATTCATTGATAGCACCAACTACACTTGCCTTATGTGTGGTTGATAGAGTCGTAAGATCACCTTGTCCTGTTGCAACGGTGTTTGTCTTAACTCTCCACTCATCAAATGTGTCTCCTAAACCTACTGATACTATTGCCATATCTTATTCCTCTTTATTTTGGTAATGGGGGTGTGTCTTTCAAATCCCATTTTTGTTCTTCTTCATTCCAATGCCAAAATCCTGCTTCTTCTATATTCTTTGAAACTTCTGGTTCTGGTATTGGAGGATCCCACCTACAAGTTTTTTCATTTAACACCCAAGATGGATATGGTTTAGGTGGAATGAAAGCATCTCTATCTTTATCATATTTATAACCAAGTCCTGCATAGTTTTTTCTTAAACCTGGCAATCCATCTGGTAAACAATTATTATTTCTATCGTAATGTTCTCCAGCATGTGTATTATAAGAAGTCTTTATCCATTTACTAGGATCACCTTTTAGACCAGTATCTATAAAATCTTTCTTAGCTACAATAACTTCTACAACTATATTATTATCATTTATTCTTGCGTAATGTCCCATATTATCTTTTATTATAAAAATGTGTTAAACAATATCTTCCTAGACCTTTGTTGGTATACATTTTTTCCATATTTATATTAATAACTTCGTGTAAATAGTAACTTGGAAATAAAACCATTCTGTTATGTTTACATTCCACTAGTGTCGAACTTTGAGTAAATTTTAAATCACCACCTTGAAATTTTTTTGGTTTTTCATAAAACCAAATCAAACAAGTGTGCATATACAAATCAAAATGTTCACCATAATATCCTTTGTTTTCATAATAACTAATTTGTGATACATCAGTATTACTTGCCTTAAACGTGACCCATGATGGAACAATTTTTTCATATAATCCTATAACATCATCGGATACTATTTTTTTATAAAGATTTAAAATACTTGATTGTTCTCTATTATCTTTATAAAAAACATCAAGATATAATCTTGATGCCTCACCTTTTTTATTTCCATCAAGATCAACTGCTATGTTTCCAGTTTTACCATCTTCATCTTTTAGTAATGGATGTAATAATTCTAATTCAGTCCAAATTTGTTTTTCTTCTTGGCTGTCATAAAAATCATCAATAATTAAAAAAGGAAATATTTTATTTTCATTACATAATGTAAAGTTCATAAAGTTTGCTTCTACTATGTCGCCCGCCGCGCGGATCGTTTTACTGATCGGGATTGTACCTTATCACTACTATCCCACTTCCACCATTGCCACCTGCTCCACCTCCACCTAAATTAGTTCCACCAGCACCTGCGGCTCCTGCACCAGAACCACCTCCACCCTGTGCGGGAGGATCATAAGCATAGGACTGTCCTTCTGAACCTGCATTACCAGCACCACCCCCTGCATAAAAAACATTTGATCCAGTTCGATAATTATTTTCTAATCCAACACCACCTGCACCACCCGGTGTAGTTCCAGGTTGTCTCCTTGGAGGAGGAGTCCCATCACCACCTTCTGCTCCTGCACCACCACCTCCACCCATTGAGGCACCTTCTCCTGAACGTGCTCCATTTCCACCATCATTTCCTTGTCCCGCAGTACCTTCACCAACAGTACCGTCTAAACCTCCCATACCAGAACCACCGTGCATATTTGCCCCAAATGCACTTCCACCTCCACCACCAACAGCATTGGTAGTTATAGAATTACTACTTGAATCAACTATACTAGAATTAGTACCACTACCGTCTGGATGTGCGTTACCTCCAGCACCAATTGTTACAGTAAAAGCACCTTTAGCTACAGTAACACCATTTTGTACAACCATGCCACCTGCACCAGCACCATAATTAGTAGAAACATTAGGATTACCACCACCACCTGCAACAACTAAACAATCAATTTGTCCTTCACCACTTGTTACTGTAAAAGTTCCAGTACTCAAAAAAGTATGTACTTTAGTATTACCTACTGTTGTCTCTGTACCACCCTCACATTTAAAGGGTGCTTTTCTTCTTCCTATTTGATGGGGTGCATATAAAAAAGGCATAATATATTTTCTCCCTATGCTTTACATCTTAATGTGAAACGTAATCCTTCTCCGGCTTCTGTTGAACCTTTTTGTGTTATTTTAAAAGTAATTCTATCACCAGCAGCAAATGATGTTACTGAAAGAACACCGGCAGTTGCTGTATTTGAAGCAATGGCAAATGTTGGTTTCGTAGAATAAATAGTTGTTCCATTTTTTAATATATCTACAATGGCAGTTGCACCTGTTGCTGGAGTATCTATAAAACCATTCTCACCAAGAAATGTTCCTGCTCGTGCCATAACTAATTCACCATACGTTGCAACAGTAATATCTTCTTTTACCATGTCTGCATCATATCCAGCATTGAAAGCAACATCATATGGTAAGTTTAGTAGACCAGAACCATCTGTACTCCATGCGTTATCACCTCTTAAAAAAGTTGATGAAGAAGCAGTACCTGTTGCACTTAATTCTGCTACTCCAACTGCATCATCTGCCATCTTGGAATCCGTAATTGCATTATCAGCAATTTTTGCTGTCGTAATATTTGAATTTAATATTTTTATTGTTGTTACTGAATCACTTGCTAGTTTTGCTGCTGTTACGTTTGCGTCTGTAAGTTTTGTTGTCGTTACTGCATTAGTTGCCAACTCTGTACTAGTAACAGCACTTGCAACTATTTGTGCATTGGATGTAGTACCAGATAAATCACCACCAACTGTAATAGCACCAGTACTAGCGAAGGATAATGTACCAGAACCATTTGTGGTAAGAACTTGACCATTTGTTCCATCTGTAACATTTAATTCTGTAATACCAACCTTGTTAGAACCAATTTGTGCATTTGATACAGTACCCGTTAAATCTCCACCAACTGCTGCTGATGCAACATCAACTGTACGGAAAGTAACATTACCAGAACCATCGGTAGTTAATACCTGTCCGTCAGACCCATCCGATGTTTTTAATTCAGTAATTCCAATTAAATTTACTAAACTAACATTACTTAAATCTTTTCTTGCAAGTTCATGTCCACCTGCGGTTGTGCCATCATGTATGACCAGCGTATGTTTAGTGGTATTATGCGTTATTTCTCCAACCGCTCCTGTAAATGCAGAATGTTCTGCTGTGGTACCTCTTCGTCTTTGAACTAGTTTAGCCATTTTGTTTTCCTATCATATTTTTATTTGTTCCAATAACTCTTAGGACATTTAGATTTGTTAAACAATGTTTTTGCTGGCATGTAACATTTACAAACATTACATAATCTTAAAATTTTTATAAACTCTGAACAACCTTCACAAATTTCATATCGTTCTTCTTGAATTTCTTTTTCTATATAACCACTTGTAACAGCGGTGTATGTTTCTTTTAACATTCCAATAGATTCATCACGAATCTGTTGCCATGTCATTTTCTTTTCACGTTCTGCTTGTGTTTCCATATTTACCATTTCTGTGGCAAATCATTAAATGGATAATCATCATCCTCATATTTTGGTATACTTGGGTTATGATATTTGTGATTTGGATTATGATATGCCAAGTCCCATCCGTCGTGTCTATCAAACCATGTGCCATACTCCTGATAATGTTCTTCATCCCAAACAAATCTTTGTGGGCCTCCAACCAAACCTTGTGGATATGGAATAGGAGGTTCCCATCTCATGGTAGTTTCGTTTAATACAAAACTTGCATATGGTTTTGGAGGAATAAAAGCATCTTTTTCTCTATCGTATGCAAAACCAACACCAGCATAATTATATCTTAAATGTGGTTGACCATCTTCTAATCCAGTTTCTCCATCAAAATGTTTTCCACCTTTTGAATTATAAGAAGTTTGTATCCATTCGCCACCATCATTCAAACCATCATCATACTGGTCTATAAATTCTTGTTCTGCTTTTATAACTTCAACAACTTTATCATTTACAACTTTTGCAAAATGTGCCATTAATAACTCCTATAAATTTAATGGTGCGCGAATAACAACTATTCCACTTCCACCATTGCCACCTGCAGAACCACTTCCTGTACCATGACCACCGCCACCACTATTAACATCACCACTCGCACCAGCAGTAGTTGAATGAGGATCACCACCTCCGCCATTTCCTCCAGCAGATTCTCCACCATTACCACTTACATTACCACCGCCACCTCCACCACCTCCAGCATAAAAGACAGCAGTATTTGCTCTAAACGTACTTGATAGACCATCACCACCCGGACCCGAACCACCACCGGTTACACCTCCACAATCACCACAACCACCAAACCCAGGTGCGCTGCTGCCAGGTTCACCAGCACCACCTCCACCTCCTCCACCAGAGGCAGCACCCAAACTAGCACCATTACCACCAGCATTTCCTTGTCCCGTTGTGCCAGGTCCACCTGCAGAACCAGAACCAGAATGTCCACCACCAGCACCAGAACCACCTTCACCTCTTGATCCTCCTGCAGGTGTAGTATGAATATGACCTCCACCTATAGCAGTTGTTGCACCAGCAAGATTTGAAGTAGAACTACCCCCAACATGAATCGTATTATTAACACCACCTGTCGTTCCACCAGCACCAACTACAACATTTACAATGCCAGGAGAAATTGTAATATTTGATTGTTCAACAAAACCACCTGCACCACCTGCACCAGCAGAACCACCTCCACCTCCTCCGGCGACAGTTAATATGTCTACTGATATGTCAACACTACCACGATATTCAAAAGTTCCAGAACTCAAAAAAGTATGAATTTTAAAACTGCCATAAGAGGTTTCAGTTCCACCAATAGTTGCAGGTTCTAATAATCCTACAGTTCCAGTATGTCTCCCTGTATTGATAAATGCCATATTTATACCTTACACTTTAACATAAATCTTAAACCTTGACCAGCAGTAGATGATCCTATTTGTACAACTTTAAAAGTTATTCTATCACCAGAAACAAATGATGTTGTTGAACGAGTACCCGCAGTCAAAGCAGTTGCCCCAGCAGCAAATTGTGGTTTAGTTGAATAAATAGAAGAACCATTTTTTAGAATATCAACTATAGCAGCTGAACCAGCAGTAACAGTATCTATATAACCAGTTTCTCCTTCAAATGTTCCTGTTCTTGCCATTACCATTTCACCATAAGTTTGTACTATAATATTTTCTTTTACAGTAACATTATCATAACCTGCAATAAAAGATATATCATATGCAGTTGTACCCCAAGTTGGACTTGCACCAGCACCACCCGATAGCAAGACTTGTCCTGCTGAACCAGGAGCAAACCTTATCCAATCTGTTCCATTATAGTACATAAGATCACCATGAGCATCTGAACCCAATGCGATCTTTGTCCCATCAATAGAATTAACAGGTATTTTTGCAGATGTTATTGCATTATCAACAATCTTGACAGTTGTTACTGCGTTGGTTGCTATTTTTGCCTCCGTTACTGCTGCGGTATCTATTTTGGCAGTAGTAACGGATGTTCCTGCTAATTGTGTAGTATCAACTGCATTACTTGCTATTTTAGCAGTAGTAATATTTGCATCTACAATATGTGCTGTCGTTACAGAAGTATTTGCCAATTCCGTTCCAGTTACAACATTTGCATTTAACTGTGCATTGGAAACAGTACCCGATAAATCACCACCCATTGCTAGAGATGGAATTACAGGTTGACTAGTAAAGGAAAGAGTACCGGAACCATTGGTCATTAATACCTGTCCGTTCGTTCCATCACTAAGTGCAAGTTGTGTAATACCAACTGTATTAGCAACATTAGTCATATCTGCTTTTGCAAGTGGTACTCCTGTAACTGTACTCCCATCATGTACCCGCAATGTTTTATCAGTAAGATCAACCGTTATTTCTCCAATATCTCCCGTGAACGCAGAATGTTGTGCAGTTGTTCCTCTTCTTCTTTGTACGATTTTAGCCATTTTGTTTTCCTAATAGTTGTCCAATCATTTCTTTTAATTCAGCAATATCTTTCTTCATATTATTTATATCGTTTTTTTCATCTTCGCGTCTTTGCTTCTCTATCTTATATTGCTCTAAGGCATTAGTATTTGTATTAAGAACAGCCTTAGAATCTAAATCACGAATATACTTTGTCTCTTTTATCTTTACAGTTTCCATACTATGCCAATGCTATAACTCTTAAATCTTTTATTAAAGGAACTTTAGTAGTTGTACTAGAGTTCATTACAATTTTAATTGCAAATGTTTTAAAAGTATCATAAGCAACACTACTTACAGTATATGAAGTGGTAGCAGTACTTGGATTAAATTCTAATTCCATGTATTCATCATCATCATCTGTTTTAGAAATACTATTAATTTCTTGTGAACCTTCAGTCATTAATACCCAAGATTTATTATCAAACGTATCAGGATCAAATTGTGATAATACTTTATAATAAACTTTTATAGAAGTACCAGCTTGTCTATTAGCAACTATATGTACATTTAAATCTTGTGCATCAAAACCATCTTTCAAATTAACTCGCCTTGTGATATATCTTGCTGTTGCATTACCACCAGCAGTATTTGTTTCATCAGTTGACAAATTATTAATAACATTTTCAATAGTGATAACACTATTTCTATTACTATCAATTACTGGGCTAATGTGTTTACTTGTAGAACTAAGTTGTGCTCGTGAATCATAACTACCAGCAATAGTAGTAATTTTTTTCTGTGTATCAAGTAAAAAATTAACATTTTGTAAAACAGACGTATATGTAGTATCAAGAATACCAGTAGTATTACCTGTCATTTTCACACCCCATGATATATTAGTGTTATTTAATCTAACCTCAGTAGGAATAATTTGAATAATATCTGCCTTAACATCCGCAGAAGCTGTACCATCTTTGAAAATAGCATTAGCAGTTTGTCCAGTAGTAAATTCTGCTTTATGTATTCTAAATGTTAAATCTTGATTTTGGTCTGGACTCCATGTTGAAGCATTTTGTGATTTAAAAAATACACCTGCATATGGTTGTTCAGAAACTTTTCTAGTTGTTCCAATAATATTTTCACCCATCTCTGCTATCCATGCTTCATACTTCAAACTATTACTTAATACAACAATAGAATATTCACCCGGTGCCATATAAACTAATGATGGAAATGTAAAAGTAGTTGCTTCTGAGGCATCTTCACTAATATTAACATTATCAGGAAACATTGCGACATCAGAAAATGGTAAAATCGTTTTTGAAGGATAACCATTCAAGGTATCTCTAATCTGTAATGTTACTGGTAATCCATCCGTATCTTTTGTTTTAAAATATAAATCAACTGCGGACATAAATATACCATCTGGATATAATACAGGATCAACTAAAAATGTTTGTGCCAGAGGATCAATAAATCCAACTGTTCTTGTTCTTTCAAAGATTTCTCTTGTTGTTCTAAAATCTGTTGCACTACCCATAGCAAATTGTTGTACTCTAGGAACTCTTGAAGATACTACAACATTTTCTCTGGTCTGTAATAATCCCTGTGCTTGGTAAATAACTTCCGCATAAGTTCCAGCAGTTACCAAATCAGCAGTTGAATTATCCACTAATAAAAATTGTCTTTCACCAGTTCTGAATCTCAACGCATCAGAATTAGGAATGGTAAATTCTAAATCAGAAATTGAACCAGCATCATCTGAATAAATTGGATCACCAAGACTTCCAGGTGTTTCAGCAGTTGCATTTGGTTTACAATTTGCTGAAACATTTTCACCATCAAAGAAAGCATAAATTAGTGTATTAGGTTTCATACCTGTTACAGATACTTTAATTGTTCTACTACGAATAAAAGGTATAATAGAAACATCAACTACTCTATCACCAATACTATTCCTTACTGTATCAACACCAGTAATCTCATTACGAATACCTGTGCGGGTTTGTGTTATTTCACGTTCAACTGTTTCTCTTGCAAGAACAGCTCTTCCAGATGTACCAGCACCCTCTGATGCTAATACTGTCTCTCTACCTGTATTAATTGTTTGCCAATCATTAAACTGTGTACCAAATGCTAATCCTACTAGACTCTCCCAAGCATCATTTTCTCCTTGTAAGTTTACAACAACCTCTGGAGCCGTTGTAGTATCAATCCAATTATCACTTGGTGGGTCTAGTTCTACTGAACCTACCCAGGCTAATACTGCAAACGGATTAACATTAACTGCTTTACTTGCAACAGTTTGAGTAATAAATGGTATTGTAGTATATGGTAAAGTAATACAATCACCAGTTTGTTGCACACCAACAGAATTGGCTAGATCAAAAATAACGTCTGTATTATTAGAAGTAAAACTCGGACGTAAAATCTTTTCATCAAAGTCAATAGCACATTTATAATCTTCACTACGAACATTACCAACACTATGCCCATTAAAAGCATCTACAAGAATACCATTTTTAAATCTATCTAAACCTGCGGCATCTTTAATAACTAATTCTTCTGCTTCTTTTTCAAGTAATGAAAGACTAGTATAATATTCTAAATTACTAATACGTTTTTCAAGTTTACCAATATCTCTCATAGTGTATCTTTTATTTTCAATATACTTTGATGTAACATCACTTGGTTTGAATGTATAAGCAGGAATTTCGATTGTATACAAATCCATTGTTCCATCAAGTCTTTGTGGTTTCATACTCCTTAAAGACGAAATACCAGTATTAGAACCAAATTTCTTTTCTCTACTTAAATAAATTGTATCTACTCTTGGAAGATAATAACTATAATCAGCTTGCCAGTTTGTATTTGGTACAGGTAGTTCAATATTAGCAATGGTGGCTGCACCATCAGTTCTTCGAGGTCTATAATCAATACAATCTCTTAATTCAACGAATGTACCCGTTGTAGGACTAGTATAACTTGGTACATTATCAAAACCAACTGCTGAAGTATAAGAGTCAACAGAAAGATAACCAACACCAGTATGCACAAAGAAATCAAAGACAACAGTAATTCTTCCTCCGGGTGCTGTTTGTCCTGCTTTCAATTTGATGGAACCGTGATCGTAAAAATTATCACGTTGACCGGTATCCAATTCATATTTGGAAGTCATATTAGTATCACCAGCAGTAACGGCAGATACAGCTTTAGTAAATCCTGAAGTTGCTCCTGTAACATTTTCTGCAACAAAAGTTCCTGAGATAGGAATATAGGTAACACTAGTAGAACCTGCTGTACCAGAAATAACTGTACCAGTAGCACCTGATGTTAAACCAGTAATTGTTTCACCGACTGCTAAATCTTCGGAAGTACTACCAACTGTTAATGTAGGAAGTACAGGATCAGTACTTGTATTTGCAGAACCGTATACTGCATGAAGTTTATATACATCTGATTTATTCAATGAGTCGGAAGATAATACAGTAGTGTTTGGTGCATTGATGGTTAAAGTCTCATTCTTTGAAAGAGTTTTTGTTTTTTCAAATTTTTGGTCAATATTCATTTCTGCAATAATATCTGCTGAAAAATTATTAGAAGTACCATCATTCAATGTTACTGTGGTGTTAGAAGGACCATTCACCACGATTGATTGTCCTGAACCATTAAAAGAAATAATGTCACCAACGGAGTATGATCCACCGGCAACTGTACAAGTGGCAAGATAAAATTTACTTTTATTTGCATCACTTGTATCTGTATTGTCACCTTTAAATGTTTCAGTTGAACCACCACTTGTAAGAGTAGCAGCACCTGATGAAAACGAAACATTTGCAAAAACTCTTTTAATCGTATACTGTGTATCACAAACACTATTTTCATCTCGAATGGTTTTTACAACATCCTGTGAAAGTTTAAATATTAAACTATTATTTTGTGTTTCTAAAAGTTTTGCATCACCACTTGCACCACCACCAACTTTACCAAGGTTATCAATATTTGCTTTTGCATTAACTGTAACTGTACCTGACAACGGATCTTCTGGAATAACAACAGATTCAATATCTTTAAATGTTTTAGTCGTACTTGTTATTTTAACATCATACAAATACATATCATGTATCATACTTGTAGTATCACCAGACCTATGAACAAGATTTCTTACTTTAGCTGTTCCGACCTTAGTACTTGCGTAAGTGGTAGGATTGGTCAAGGTTAAACTTGCATGAGCAGTATCATGTAAATCAACTGTTGCATGAGTTGTTATATTAAATAAACCTTTTAAATCTTTGACTATAATATAATTACCATACTGCATTAAACGATCAAAGTTATTTACTTGTGCAGTTTCTCTTGCTCTATCTACTGTAACGTCTGTTGAAATAAGTGTCTCATATTCTATACCTTCGATATAGGCTTTACCCGGATCTAAACGTACAATCATTTTTGCACTATCACTTGCATGATCTTTTAACTGAATATTGAATGCTCTTACAGTATAACTACCAGACTCATCATAAGTTCTTCTTGCAAAAGTATTTTCTAAAACAGAATAAACAGGAATATTAATATCTATTTCTTTTTTTCCTTGGTTCATTCTTAACAATTCAAAGAAGTCTGTATCGTCAGTTGAAGTAAGAGTTTTCTTAGAAAGGGTTATTGCAAGTTTTAATCTGTCTGCACCAGGTGCTGCAAAGTTTGTTGCACCTGTTGCGTTGTCCAAAAGAGTAGTATCATCACCTGAATTTATAAGTGTTTCAGCAACTGCTATACCAATTTTATATGATGGTAAATTTCTATACTTATCCAATATTAATGTCTGTGCTGCTACTTTAATAAAATTACCTTTAATATAAAATACACCCTCGTCTATAGAAATAGAACTACCTTTACCAACAGCAGTTGCCAAAGTACTAGTTGCTGTTGCAGTTACACCACCAGCAGGTGCTGCACCAATAGTAACAGCAGGTGCTTCTGTATAACCTGTACCTTGTTCAACTAAAGTTATTGCAGTAACCACACCATTAGTAATTGTTGCAGTAGCAGTTGCAGTTGTTCCACCACTAGGTGCGGCAGCAATAGTAACAACAGGTGCTGTCGTATATCCAGAACCACCCGATGTTATATTAATTGTGTGAAGATTAATTGGTGTTGCATCAACTACATCAGCAGATATAGATAAATCAGATGCAAATATTCTTTCACCCGCAAGAAAAGATGCCTTCGTATTTAATGTTGCAGTTGCAGCTGCTCCACTTCCTCCTCCACCAGAAAATGAAATCGTAGGTGTAGAAGTATATCCAGTTCCTTTAGTAGTAACATCAATAGCAATTACTTTACCACCACTAACAACAGCAGTTGCAGCTGCATCACTTCCTCCACCACCAGAAATTAAAACAAGGGGTGCTGTTGAATAACCAGTACCACCGGTGGTTACTGAAACCCCTTGAACACTTTTGGTAACAGATTCTCCTGAAATATATTTTACATAAATTGTGTTAGGATCACCAGTAGTAGAATCAACTGCACTAGTATTCAACACTAATGCTTTAGTTCCAGATTGAGATCCTACTACTGTCTTACTAACAAAGTTTCCAACAGTAATATCGACACTATTATATTGTGTTTTCAACTTAACATATTCATAATCCAAATTCAGATGGAGATCACCACCAGTTACTTTACTACCATTTTGAAATACATGATCTCCGAATTTTTTTAATTGATCTCTAAGAATAGATTGTTGAGTAGTCAGTTCTCTAGCCTGTACAGGCAAAGATGGTTTGTACATAACTTGATGAAAGTTTTTATTTTCATCAAAATCATCAAAGTATGGACTTTGGTTTGTATTTAATGTAATATTATTAGACATAATTACCTTTTTATTTTTTAATTATTTATAGACTAAAATTCAACAACTAATTTAATATCCTCAGTTGAATCAGCTGAACGATTTATAGGTGCTCTAAATTCTGTATAAATTATTGTCCCAATATCTGCTGTAAGTTCTGAAAGTTTATATGTAGTACTTGTTGCAGCTGCACCACCAGATTCTTTTGGATTCAATAGTAAAAGTACTTTTCTAAAATCGTCGCCAACGGGAAAATCACTACTACCATCAGCACCAATTAATCTTGCGTTCATCATTACATATCCACCACCTAATTCTGCTACAGCATCTTTTCCATGACCACCTTGAGGACCGATCTTAGGAACTAAAGTACATCCTGTTCCTTCACCACTTGTAATAGTTGCAGTTCCTGAACGATATAAAGTTCCTACTGCCACCATAGATATTTTTGTGATAACACCACCTGTTATACCAGATACTCTTGCAATTGCACCAGAACCTTCAGAGGTTGCTATCGTTACAGCAGGCATTACCTCGTATGCACTTCCGTTTGTAGGTGTAGTTGTCCATGCTGATACAGTAGCAGTTCTTGTCGAACCAACATAATCTGTAATAGTTTTTAATTCTCCAGCACCAGGACCACTTGTAATATAAACAGTCATGTTATTATAAAAATCATTTGTAGCACTTGCACCAGTAGCTAAAACAATAGTCGTAGAAGTACTACCTGCTTGTGCCGTACCTACATTAGTCCTATAAGCAGAACCACCAGCCGTTACGTCAATATGATCCAAAGCACCATCTACAGCACCTTGCTGAACATCCCATTGTTCTGTACCATCATCTGCTGTTAAAGTTTGTGCTGGAATCCAATCTGTTGTAACATATTTCAAAACATCTGCTTGCTGAACTTCAAACATAAATTTCCAACGATAATTATCTGAGGTTTCAATAATTGAAGTCGAAACACCAGTTGGCTTAACTGTGGAAGCTGCACCGTTGTTATTATGAATACATTTATATACACGATATTCTTCTGTGAAAACAAAGAAACTTTGATCTATAATATCATCTTGCAAATGATCGTATTCAACGTAAACTGTACCGGTAGTCCAATCGACTCTTTTAATAACGTGAGATACACTTGTATTGGGTATTTTTTTTATTGCGATCAAATCATTAAAATGTGTATATGTACCTTGCGTGGTATCAATCGGAATAGGAATAACAGAATCACTAGGACTTGTTTCCGTATATTCAGAAAGACTTGCTCCACTCCAAGGAGAAGCTTTTCCAATAGCAAGATATATATGCGTACCACTTTCGCTGAATCTTGCGATGAAACCATCTGCCTGAAATTTTCTAAAACTATTGTTGATTATAGCACTCATGTTGTAATTCCTTTAAGGTTGTTTTATACTTATTATATTTATAATACTTTTTTGAAAAAAATTAATTTAATAAGGCCCAGGAGGTGGCAACGCTACATTTCTTGCACCATTATTTTCATGCCCAGTTTTATATTGCGTAATCATAGTATTCATAGTTCGTCTATCTTTCAAACCATAAAATATTGTATAATATTGCGGTTGTAAATCTTTAAATTCTTCGATAGTTCTTCTACCTGTAGTTCTATTAATAACTACTGAAGCAGTCGCACCACTTCCTCCTCCACCAGATATTGTCACCGAAGGAAAAGTAGTGTAACCAGTTCCCTCATTCGTGACTGTTATGCTGGTAACCTTCCCTGCTGTCAACGTGGCAGTTGCAGCTGCACCACTTCCTCCTCCACCAGATATTGCTACAGTAGGTGCGGAAGAATATCCACTTCCTTGGTCATAAACAACTATTGCATCAATTGTTGCCGACTGGGATAATTGTTGACTAAATCCACCCTGTTGACTAAACTTTTGTCTTTGAAAAGTTCTACGAATGGGTCCTAATCTTAATTGTGTAATAGCATAAATATCATCCAATACATTACCAAAATCTATTGTTTCAGTTCCTGCTTCTGTAACCAAACCATCATCATCATATCTTGTTGGAGTTGTGACCGTCAATAAATAATCATCCCAGCCACCAGAAATTCTTAGTGTTTCAATACCCAAATCTTTTTCATAAATTTGACATTTAGTAGCAGCCATGTAAAATGTTGATTGAGTAATAAATTGGTAATCCTCTGAAAGTAATGGGTCAATAGTATCAGTAATTAAACCAAAATTTTCTGCTGTTCTATCTGCAACAGCAAAATTATTATTATTTAAATTATAATCGTCACCCGCACTATCCACTCTGATGTTTTGAAATTCATCACAAGTAGTAATTTTCATGTTCAAAGTAAATGCTGGTGCAATAGTACCATCATGGAATATGATAGTATATTCTTTTGGTTTTAGTGCTGAAGGAGCAAAATTGGTAATAGACAATGCCATATCAATATTTGAAATAATTTGATACTTACCAAACAATGCTAATCCGGCAGGATGTACAACTCGTTTAACAATATCTCTCCATTTGTCAATTGTATTTCCAGCACCAATTTCATAAGAAAATAATTGATAATAAAAACTATCTTGTATGTATTTATCAGAACTTATAAATCCATCAGTACCTGAAAACTTTCTTCCCATAAATTCATCTTCATAAACACCAACCGTAACTGTTGCGGTTGCTGTCCCATCACCTTGCCCTGTAAAATTTAAAGTCGGTGCAGGACTATATGCAAAACCATGTCTCACAATAGACAATTTTTTAATACCACCTATCGTAGTACCAGATGTAGGAAAAGTTATTACTGCACCTGTTCCTGACCCACCACCTATTACAGTCGGAACATACATATATCCACTTCCTGCATTTTCAATTTCCACACTAATAATTGTACCATTCGCATCAACATTATTTACAAGAACACTTGCTGTTCTTCCATCTATTTCAATTTTGTTTGTATTATCTAATGTTAATTTATCTCCAACCACATATCCTGTTCCACCATTAGTGATAGTTACATTCTTAATAGAACCAGTTGACAACTCTCCTATTCTAATTGAACCACCTGCACCTCCTCCACCACCAACTAAAGGAATTGCCGAATCAAGTGTATAACCAGAACCAGACTTAGTTATAGTTGTTCCAGTAATCATACTATCTAAAGCATAAAGATATGTTCCGTCTGTAATGGTTTCACCACTTACATATTCTCCAACCACGTTGGAAAGATAAATTGTTGATACAACAAAACTACCTATATTTTCATTTATTATGGATTCAACAAGTGCTGTTGCACCTGATACCGAACCTGTGACAATTGTTCCAGAAAGATCAAATACACTATTACAACAACTGGTATCAATAACTCTTATGACTCGACTTTGCCCGTAATCACCATCGGAAGTACGAAGCATATCTTTCCCAGGATAATAAAATGATATTTCATCTTTATATAATAATCTAAAAAGAAATTGAAAAGATTTTTCACTACCTTTGGAACGATAAAAATCTCTTAGATGTTTCAGAACAAATGGTTTGTTTGCATTTGCAAAAACAGCCTCTGGTATATCTTCAGCAAATTGTTTTTTAAAATAATTTAAAAAATCATTAGTGGTCTTATCTAGATTAACATAGTTATCCAGATTACCTATAATCTCATAAGGTTTACCAGTTTGTTCCATATATTCATAATAGGCTTCAAGAAATGCAACAAAGGTTTCATGGTCTTGTTTCACAAATTGTGGAAGTTGACCTTCTACCTTTACACTTATCCTATCATGTAAAGCAGGATGTATTGGTTGATTTGGATTTACAGTTCCCATATTAGATTATTGTCTCTGCTACCATGTTAATAGTAATTGCCGTTGTGTCTGTCGAATCGTATGTTAAAATTTGTTCTCTCAATGGTGTAATATCACTATTATTAATCTCAGGTGTAACATTGAATCTTATATCACCAGTACCATCAGAAATTGTTACAGGTTGTAAATTAGTTAATACAACCTTTCCTGTTGTATAATCAACTGTACCCTGATCGGTTGAACCATCCGTCTGTATCAAATATAATTTTGGACTGTCAACAACACCACTAGTAGTTCTTGCTGCTTTAATTATTCCTAAGGAATCGTCAACCAAAGAATATGTATTGCCATCAGTACCAACAAATGATGTAGAACTAACAGTACCTTTTTCTAATGCGTTACTAAAATTCAAAGTGTAATTTGCTGCCAGGTTCAATGTTGTAGGAGTTATTCTTTGTTGATACTTAATAGTAGTTTTATTATTTCTAATAGCATCGGATGTATTATCAATATCCTGAACTAATTTTGAATAACGAAATTTCTGGTCAAACTTTTTTAAATTATTTGTAATATAATTTGTTATGGAAGTATTAATATTTGTTTTCAAAGTTGCTTCAGTTGTCAAGTTTGTAACAGGATCATAATTAACTGTACTCTCTATAATAAGATAATAAAAAATAGGATCAACAATTTCAGGAGTCACGGTCACAACATTTACTTTTTTCAATATATCATTTTTAATAGAATTTTTTGCATTAACACTAAAAGTATTATTACCCGTTGGTTTAACAGCAACAAAAACTTTTCCATACTGAACAGGATCTGCATCCTCACCACCATAGACTGTGATAGATTCTATATCAGACCTTTGTTCCAATATTACTGCTTTGTAATCATTTTTAGTTGTAGCTCTTTTCTGTGCTTGATAAAGTTTAGGTGCTTGAAATTGTATAGAACTAGCAGTTTGTAGATCAGCACCACCAGTTGCATTTGTATTAGTAGTCAAATCAAAACCTGGTGTTCCGGAACCAATACTCAAGCCTGCAACAGTTGCTACTGGTGTAAAAGAAGATGCTTTATTAGCAAGTGTACCATTACTAACAATGTATTCAATAAAAACAATATTGCCAGTTGATAGTTGTTTGCCTACTGTACCATCACCAAATGTAATCTCATATTTTTGATCTTCTATCTCTTGTAAAAAATAAACTCTATCAGTTCCCTTGATCGTAGTTACATCAACGGCATCACCGTTTGTGTATGTAAACACTTCTGAATCACCAGATGCCTTTTGAACTTTAACTGTAATAGTTGACGTATCTATATTTACATTTGGAATAATAAATCGTTGAGTACTATCATCAACTACTGTATATGCTTTATTTAAAATTTTTCCTTCAGTAACTTCTACGGCAAGTGCAATATATGTTCCAAGGACTGATCTTGGAACTGAGGTTGCAGCGTTAGTTACAAAAGTATATGCAATACCATTTATAGTTGAAGTGAACTGGGTGCCTTTTGCAATCGTTAAAGTGGTAGGAGTGCCAGAAGGTCTAAAAGTAAAATTTAATTTTGCCTTTGATGCTCTCCTAGAAGTGGGCATGACGTTGAGATGTTTTGCATGAGATATAATTGATTCTCTCAAAGATGAAGAATCCAAAAACATTTCATTACCAAGCATATTTGCATAGTACCCAATATAATGAGTATTGTATGCAAGAAGGTCAATTAGAACAGACATACCACTACCTTCAAAATCGTAATCTGCAAATTGTGATTGTGCCTTAAGGAATGTTTTTAAATTTGTCTTGATGGTGTCAAACTCTAAATCGGTGATTGCTAACTTATCGGATGTTGGCATTATCTAAGCCTCTCTAAAAATAATTCTATGGTTACTGGTTCCGGATCGTTTATAACTTTAAAATTGATTGTCACATCAAAACCATTTCTATCTAAATCACCACCCACAATAATGTCTAAAACTTCTGCCCGGGTTTCAAAATTTGAGATGGCAGTCCTAACTGCACTCTCAACATCATATTTAGTATGCGGTGTTGAAAGTTCAAACAAATGTCTTGTAACCCCACCGTCTAATTCTGGCTGGAAAGGACGCTCATAACGATTGGTAAGAATCAGATTTCTTATTGACCTCTTGACTGCCTCAACATCATTCTTGGTTACTATATCTTTGGTAACAGGATGGGCCTTAAAGTCTAGATCAAGGTCACTCCATCTGCGGGTATTTGTGCTTAAACCTTTTGAAAAAATAGTTGCCATTGTTTGATCTTTTTCCTTGTATTGATATTTTTTTTATGTTACTATTTATATGTGGGTAGGTTCAATTATTACTTACCTTGTCCTCTATATCGTTTCCAATTTCTTTTCTTGTGTTTATTCTTTGGTCTGCTTCTTGTTGAATGAGCTCCAATAGAAGTAACTTTCTTTACTCTATTGCTTTTCCTTGTAGTTTCTTTTACTTTAATCATATTAAATCCTCTGAATATTTATAACTTCAATCCCTAAAATGTCGAAAGATTTGGATAATCTTTTAAATCAATATGGTTAATACCGAACCTTCTTCTAATGTCTGAAACATCCTCTTCAATATCAAAAATTTCTAAGTGTATATTTCGTTTGCGTCTTGTTAATCCATAAGAATACCCACGATTATATTCTTTTATCTCTGCATCACCAAATCTATATCCGGAAGGATATAACATTCTTGCACAAAGTAAAAATAACCATTTAACAAGACTGTTGGTATATTCACTATTCCCCATAGTGAATCCTATAACCAATGCTTCATCTTTAACATCCATACCCCTACCGAGTAAGATATGAATAATGTCATGGTTATATAAATCAATTGCACCTGTTAAACTAAATGGTGATTTCGGATTTTCAATTAACCACACAAACCAATGTATAGATGATGGTTCCTTATATGTATCAAATCTTTTAAAAGTTTCGATAGCATCTTTTAGCATAGTCATTAGTAAACATTTAGCCTCCTGTTAATAAACAAATACTCCTTTCGGTTTATCAGGATCAACGTCAACATGAATAAATTCTTTATGAACACCGACTCGTAAAAAATATTTAAGAAAGATACTAAGCATCTTATGTCGTTCTTCCATACCAATACAACCAACATCGGCTGCAAGACATTTAATATGAGAAGAAGTATCTCTACTACCTATGGAACGATTATGATGTAAGCAACGAATACCGCTATTGATTCTCATCGGTCTGGCATATTCTATTCTTGCTTGTTCTAATTTTTGAACAAGTATCATATTGATTGGCCCAGTATCACAACCGCATCTACAATCAAATTCTTTCTTGGAAAAATGCTCAGTTAATTTTCCTTTTGGTAACAAAGTTTTTTCTCCATCCATATTGTATATAAAAGCGTTTGGCATTTTATCGTTTTGATTTTTGAGCAGCAGTTTTAAGTGCAAGTTCAGGACGTTTATCTGTAAATGTTTTTTTAACTTTTCTTTTATTGATTACAGTAATTTCAAATCCTTTACTTGTGATATTAAACTCATCAATCTCCCAACCTTTCTTTTTTAATTCTTTAACATACTTCTCGTCAGGAGGATCAAGAAATCCATTTTTAACTGCACTCTTAAAATTGAATGCTTCTTCCAGACTTTCAACTTTAATCCATTTCATTTTTTTGCCCGTCCCACGCATTGCTTTTTCCAATTCTTTTTCATCTTTAAATTTGGAAAATTCTCCATGTTCAGCACTATATGCAAGGACTTCTTTACCTTTCAGTTTTTCTTTTTTCTTATATCCGGTCTTTTTAAGATCACGATTTTTAATATCTTTCCAAGACATCATACCTTCAGTAAAGTCTTTATATGTTTTCATAGTTTCTTCCTTTTTATTTTTGAAATACTGAATCCTTCTTTCTTCCTTCTCAACCCACTCCTCACTTGGTTTGCCAACACCCTTATAATACACTAATGGTTTACCTTTAGACTTAGAAACAATTGCCCACTTCCCGTCTACTTTCTTTAACATTATGTCGGTCTCCATTCAGATAATAAAAATTTCTGTGCTGGATTAACTGACACCTTTAAAATTTCCAACAAGTTTCTATTTACAAGTAATTCACTATTACCTTCTAAGTCAAGGGCAATAGGAATATTTAAATATGTTTTATTATTAAACTCTATATCTACTAAAATAACAGGACGATTAGATGTCCTTTCTGAATCAGATGTTCTTGGTTGACTCCATGCTTCTAACTTATGTACATATTTTTTTCCTTTTAATTCCCACATAACTTTATTGCCTTCAACTTTTATCTTATCAACTATTTTCATTGAAGCCTTAGTTCCACTACCTGTATCAAACTTTGCAATAAAAGTTCCACATCCTTTAATAGTTACTTGTTCTAAAAAACCACATTCTTTAAACCCAGTCAAGTTTCTATTTGATGGGTATCGTAAAAAATTAATTATCGTCTTATATATATCATCCGTAGTTCCAACATCTTTTAAATTTTTCTGAGGTACTTTTGTTATATCGTAGTTATGATAATTAGATGTAATACCAGGTGATGCGTTACATTCTAAAATATATATTTTACCATCAACAATACAATGATCGACACCAACCAAAGAACCACCCAGAGTTCTTGCAACCATTTTTACAATTTTTTGTTCTCTATCTGAAAGTACATATGGTTCTGTGGTTGCTCCAAGATGTGCATTGGAACGAAAATCATCTGAAATTTTATTTCTTTTTGTGGAAGCAATAACCCTTCCACCAAGTACAAGTGTCCTTACATCATAATCTAATTTTATATGTTCTTGAATTAACAAGTCTGCTTCATGTTTTCTTAATGACTGTATAACAGATACTAATGATTGTTTACTTTCAACTATTGAAACACCAATGCCTTGTGTACCAGATAGAGTTTTAATAACTACTGGGAACTTACCACCAATTCTTTTATGTGCATTTTCAATTTCTTTTTCATTTGTAACCAAAGAAGTTTTTGGTATAGGAATATTATTTCTTGAAAAAGTAATGTAAGATAAAAACTTATTATCACAAAGCAAAGATGAATTTAAATTATTTAACATGAAACAACCAGACTCTTGAAAAGCATGAATCATAGCTCTGCCTATTTCACCATACCCTCCTGTGATTGCACCCGCTCTTACAATAACAACAGTTTTCTCTGTATGTATTGTAATATCCTTTCCGGTATCTTCATAGTTCTTGATAGTTATTGTTTTGTTGTCTAAATCAAAATCAGAAATCCATGCTTTACCTATTACAACTCTTATTGCTTTCTGTTTCATTTTGATTGCCGTCTTAATCATCTGTGCGACAACAAGCTCATCATCTTCTGACTTGGAACCTGTTAAAAGAATTATGTTTATATCTTCTTGCTCTTCTTCTAACTCAGAATATCCATCATTATTAGTTTTATTTTTATCTATGATTGCTTCTCTAAATGATTTCATATTATCCCAATAATATTTTTTTCAATTGTGCTAATGTTGATACTGCATTTTTATGATGGATACCTATTCCACCTGCACCCTTCCACGCTTCAATATTTTTCATATAATCATCAATCAGAATATGTTTAGGTCCTACGAATTTTAATTTGCCTCTTCGGGTTGTGATATTAATACCCTTGGATATTTTTAAATTTTTCTTAACCCATATTTTTTTCCCTGCCACAACGCTTGGAGTAGTGGTACATTTATTTGGACAAGCAGATAAAATTTCTGTATTCAAATCTTTTAAGGTATTCCATAATTTTTTACCATCACTTAACCAAGGTAATGTACTCCAAAACTTTTTTGTACTTCCATATGCTGTGGATAAAAACGTATCAATCTCATCCTGATACGGTTCTCGGTTAATGCGTAATTCTTTCATAACACCTGCTAAAAAATCTACAAGCACACCATCCATATCAACATAGATTTTATATGATGCTTTTTCTTCTAGGTACTCTTTAAATGATTTCATCTATTTACTCTCTAGGAATTGGCAGTTTGTATATATTTATAATACTTTTTAAGTCATTATAAAATAAAGAGTTACAGCGAAAACGACCTACCGGGTCGTTTTTTTCTTGACATCTGGAGCATAATTGCTTATACTGGTATAGTATTAAGTAAATGATTATAAACAAAGGAGTTATGAGAATGAAATTAGGAAAGAAATCATTGAAAATAATAAAGGAAGCTGCTGAACGGATTGACCCACCTAGGGGAGTAGAAATTAGGTTCGTTAAGTCCCAGAAAAAGGGTTGGGTAGCAATCACCCGTGGCGACCGTGATTGGGATGCTGGAATTTCTGAGGATGAAATGATGAATAACCTGATTAATGAGGCAGAACATCGCATGGTTATGCAAGATTTCGAGGCCTCTAAGTGACTGTAAACAAAGGACTTACAAAGAAAACGACCTACCGGGTCGTTTTTTTCTTGACCTTTCCCGGAAAATATGAGATAATATGTACATGATAATGAGAAATAAGGAAAACAAAATGATTGAAATTTTAACAGACCTTTTACTTTTCAGTTTAATTGGATTATTAATCGTTTTAATGATGTGCTTATAAAGGATATATAATGAATATGTTATTGAAAAATTTATATGGTGAACTTACCAAAGAACCAAATAGCCCGGAAGCATTTATTGCTAATGTAATTTATACTGGTTATTCTAAGAATCGAAAAAAAATGTTAGAAGGTTTATATAACATTATTAATGGTGGCCCTAAACATTATTGGGCAAAATGTCATGTAACATTTGCACCATTTCAAATGAAAACGATTTTAGCAACACCTGAGAATGGTGATCGTATTAAAGAAATTGATATTAACAATCTTCCATTCTACGCATAGGAGAAATTATGTTAGATACAAGAACAGAAAAAAGTTTAGAGAATTTAAATATTTTTGATAATGAAGAATTTTATCGAAACATCATTGACAATTGTTCAATGTATATGGTTAGGCCTAGTGGCAATAAATTCTGGTTAAAAGATAATTGGGTTCTTGCAGAATGGAAAGATTGTATGCACTCGAATCCTTTTGAAACTTGGAAATGTGCCAATGCAAAACAGGCCCGTGAATTATTTATTGACGCATCTAAAAATCTAGTATTGGAGGACAAATAATGAAAGATACTTTAAATGCACTTGCAGTAACAATTCAAATTTTTTTAGTAGCCTTAGTTCTTTGTATTGGTTTAGGTAGTGGAATAATGATATGGCTTTCAAATTAAAAAAGGAGATTATATAATGGCATACTATAATGGAAACAGAACACCTAAAGCAATTAAAAAATATACTACTGTTATGAATGGAAAAGCAGTTAAGGTTGTACGTTATGATAGTTTACCAGACCCGAAGGGTCAAGTGATAAAAGGTAAACCACGAAAACCAACTTATAAACCACGTTAATATGAAAAATAAAACTAAAATTTTTAGATGGAACGAAGTTAAAAACAAAACTGAAATTATTGTAGGTACGTTCCATAGTGATAAAGTAATGAGATTTGACGGAACTAAATTTAAAATTCTCAGGAGGAAGCATGTTAAACATAATGTCTGAAATGGGTTATGTTCGTAAGTTTGTTGAGGTACATAATTTTAAACCACGCAACAAGCATAAGGGTTGGATTAGTTGGGAAGATTACAGAGGCAACATCCTGACCCTTGCTGACGTTATGGACATTGTAAATAATATGTCCTTCAAAGAATTACAGGAGCTTGCAGAAAAATGACAATCCTTGAAGGTGATACAATTAAATTACATCCGAAAACTGGAAAGGCGAAACAGGTCATCAATAGAGATGGCTGTCTTTTCAAGGTTCAATCGTTTTCGGATACGGTACTATTTGATGAGGGAAAAGATTGGATTGATTTACAGTCGATTGACAATCCTAAAAACGGGCGTTGGATTCAACGCTTTCACGATAAAAATTTTGATTGGGAGTTAATAAGATGAGTGGAAAAGCAAAAATTGTAATATCAAAAATGAATAAAACTAAAAGTGGCAGACCCATATACAGGGTTATGAAATTAATTAACACCCGGCGTCTTTCTTTATTGGAGCAAGATTATGAAGAAGATGAGATTCAAAATGTTCTAAACAGTCTGCCGTCTAGTTATGATTATCAAATTATCAATAACACTTTAACGAGGTAATTCAATGACACAAAAAAATTATGTTCTGGAAATACCCAGACCTCAATACGATAGACTCGGAGATGCTTTTCCCGAGTTTGATGAGGACTGGTTTTTGTCTTTTGATACTAAGAAAGATACTATCAAATTTTCTGTTACTGAAAGTCAAAGAAAATACTTTGCGAAGTTTGCAAAGAAAAAAGATAATCCAGAAGTCCCGAAAACATTCAGGGCAACCTATTGGATTACGCAATTATTTCTACCAAAGAATATTAATAAATACACGGTAACATAATATGAGACTGCTAATAGATAAAATTAAAAAATCAAAACACTCCAAAATGATATGGCAACTTTATATCGTATGGTGCATTGTTGCTGATGTTACTCTGTTAGCAGGTATCATATGGGGTATTATACATTTCTGGTGAAAGTATGGCTAAGAAAAAAGAAATAGGAAACAAAGAATTACAAGAAGCAGTCAATACGTTATGTGAAACAACCGAGCATAGTTTAAATGAGATTGGTTCGGTTCTTGAATACATGGCAAGAACAATCAAACATATTGGTATGCGTCTGGAAATGTTGGAGGATCATTTTTATAATGATGAACCTCCTGATGTTGAGGACGATAAAAAAACAATAAACTAAATTCGTGTTGGGGTAGTTCCCAACTAGTGTGCTACACATGATTGAAATGAGATAACCACTCATAGTAGATGCTAAGCCGGTGATGAGGCTCGGCACGGCATTGTCGTTAGCAGTATGTAGCAGGGAGGTAAGGGAAGATATTCCCCTCCGACAGGTAAGGAGCCAGGCACTCTTGAAGTGCGTAACTAAGTCCTGCGATTATACTGTTTGCCATTTATTATTAACATAGGAGTTAATTATGCACATTGAAAAGTTTGATGTTGATTTAACAATAGACGATAGAACAGCAAATAATCTTTTATTGAATACCAAAGAACTTGCTGGCTGGGTACTTGAACCAACTTACGAAGGTGATAAGTGCTTGAAGTATTTTTATGAATCAGATACCTATCCCGGAACTGCTGATATGCTAAATAAGGTATCTGGTATATTCAAAGTATCAAGTTACTACGGGACTCTCATCCTGCATGGTGAAAGCAGAAGGCGTCCTAACGGTGAACTCGAAATCAGGTTAGGAAACGAAAGCATGGTCTGCATGGCAGACTTCCGTATAGCAAAAGAAATTTCCAAGTACTTGGCAAAATGGAAACAAAATTTTATTCCGTTAAAAACTCAAGGGAACAGGATATAACATGAACTTCTTACAAAATTTTTACCACGATTTTTTATACGATTATTCACCCATGTTAAAACGGTTGAATCCAAAGTATCTTTACCAGTACCTCACTAGAGGTTTCTCTGATTTGGAACTTCATAACTTGGACAGGTCCCTAGCAAAGATTATCCATAAAAGAGTTAAAGCTTATTCTGCGATAAACTGTGATAACTACTGTGCCATGCCAGAAAGTTATAAACACTTTACCTTATGGAAACGGGACCTGAAAAAGGTGGAGTTTGCATTTGAAAAACTTGCAGATACAAGCCAGAACTGGTTGGATGCAGATAAACATTTCAAGAATATAAAAGACGAAAATGATTCGACTACTTGGGTAAAGGTAGTACAACATAGAAGGAAGTATATAGCATGTTGTCTGGATATTTTCGGAAAGAACTTTAGGAGTCTCTGGTTATGAATGATCCATTTACTGCATGGCAGAAGTTTGTAGGTTTAATTCTCGGAATGGGTAGTATCATTGGTATTCTCGGAATACTTGGTTGGTTAGCAAAACCATGAATGTTCTTTCAAAGCCTTTCCCGTAGGTCTTACCTGAAGAAATCTGAAATCTCTTTCAGTAGCTTTGTGGGTTTATTTTTGCCCAGGAAAATTTTTTTATTTTGAATCCGCAGGTAAGTCTCTGAAATTCTCTGTGAGCAAAATTATCTTTCGGGAGTAAGCAAAAATATATCCGCCGGGGGGTGTTCTTATATACTGTTGTTTCCCGTGATTAAACCGAGACTTCCCCGACCCAACCTCTCTGAGGCTCTCTGTGGTTCTCCGAGAGTTTCTTTCTTACCACTTAGATCGCCAACACAAATTATCCCCATCTGTTGCTTACACGAATTTATCAGTACATTACAAAGGATCATTATGTTTCCTCTCTAAGAAATCCTCTGAGAGGTTCTGAAATTTCTCTGTGGTTCTCTGAGAGCATTGGAGACCGGCGGGCTAACTTAAATAATCATTGAGAATACTCGGTGAGGTAAGTCTGGTATCATTCTAATGCCAACACTATGGGACACTTTAAAACACTTCTCAACACACCACCCTTCTTTTCTATACCATATATACCCTTAAACACCATACAATACAAAGCAATAATACCATATCTAGTAGTGTCCATAAGAATTTATTCATTATTCATTAGCCTATTCGTGTGTTCTATAGTAAACTTATCTATCTCTCTCGTATATATATGAGTCTCTGTGATTATTATGTCCATTGGTATATCATGTTTTTTTCTCTCTAAAGATCCGTCTTTTATTACTTGGAAATCATATGCAATTGCACATTTAAAAGCATTTATGTCTTGTAAGTATCTATCATAGTATCCTTTACCTCTTCCATGTCTTGTTAGATGATTATCAAAGACGAGTCCTGGGATGATTACTAAGTCTATATTACGTTCATTATCGTATGGATCAATGGTAGGATGATATATATCCTTTGAGGATTTCATGGCATGGTTGATGATGTATTGGGTATCCACTTCAAAATGTGTGGATTCGTAG
>VTLG01009211.1_pt1 | contig 99859 bp, 142 predicted proteins | sample 4694571 | NCBI WGS metagenome assembly VTLG01 (sample SAMN12604809, study PRJNA352737) | marine metagenome | biome: ENVO:00000447; feature: ENVO:00000209|ENVO:00000569|ENVO:01000036; material: ENVO:00002151; isolation source: viral sequences binned using virsorter ... | reverse complement strand
AAAAAACCCGTTAGAATTAACTAACGGGTTTCGATTAAACAGATAAGTAATTACTCACCTTCTGCTAACTTCTGGAAGTATGATAAAGTATCCTCCTCACCTTCACCTTCACTAGTTTCATATGTAGACTCAATCGAAATTTCAGGTTCAGGTGTCGGAGCAGTATCTTCAACTTCTTCAAACTTAACTCGATCCGTTCCTGCCTCAAAACCTAAAACTCGTTCCATCTTTGCTTTAAGTTCATCGAAAGTTTTAAACTGATCTGGTGCAACCAATTCTTGCAAAGAATACTGCTTATTATACAGTTCTTCCAATTTTGCATCATCACCATCGAGAATTGCACTAGTAGAATCAAATTCTGACCGATCATAATTTACAAACCCATCAACAGTACGAATTTTAAGTTTAAAATCAGCACCTTCCCAATAATCAAAAGGATTCAATGGAGTTTCATCTTGAAACTCTGGGTTCATTGCATCATTAATCTTATCAAAAATCCTCTTTCCGTAACGATAAAGAAAATGTTTACCTTCATTATCAGGATTTGCTGGATCTTTAATTACCAGAATATTAGATACATAATTCAGACGCCGTTTCTGCTTACGTGCTTGTTCTTTGCCTGCTTCCGTACCATTATTCCAAAGTGATGTATTAAATTCACTAACTGGATCTTTCTGATTCAGAGTTGTAAGTGAATTCTCAATGTACCAACCACCAGGACCTTGAAAACCATGATTCCAAATACGAACCCAAGGAAGATCTTCTCCTTCAGTTTGTGGGAGGAAACGAACTACAGCATAACCATTACCAGATTTATCACGTTCTGGTTTCCAATAACGGTCATCAACATAGTTAGTTGTTTGCTGTTGGGTTTTTTCTAGTTCTGCGGTGAGATTAGCAATAGTTGCATTACGATTTTGCTTTAAACTTGCAAAAGAAGACATAAAATTTACTCCTTATTATTTGTGTACGTTGTATTAGTTGTATAGCGACTTGTTCACTACTCAATAACAAATACTATTATAACATATTTTTTAGGCAATGTCAAGCCTATTTTTGATTATTCCCTTATATTTTTCAGAATCAACACTAAGGAAACTTTTATATTTCTCACAGATCATCCGATTAGTCGGCCATTGATACTCGTCCAACTTATTGTCAAATTGTGGGAAAAAATTTAATACAATATCCATGATAATAAATGTTTCAGGAGAAATAACTCCTTGATAAAACATTTTCAATATCACAGGATCTGCATTCTGGATACTAAATAAATCATCAAAATGTTTAACATTCTTTAACATGACATCTAATTCCTGTTGAAAATTATATGTCATACTCTGTATACGGGTCTTCCAAGCAACAAAAATATCATCACCTGTATTCACCATATCTTCTAAACGTTTATTCCCAGTTATGAAGTTAGACACAAAAAAGGGCAACAACTGCCCTTCATTGTATCGTTTCTCAAATGTTTCAAAGTATCTAGGAAATCCTCTCCTGCTATAAAATTTCTCTGGAGACTGAACTCTAACACCTCCATTGTAACGAAAATAATCATAACCAGGTTGCTCAAAATGTTGTTTAACACCCATATATAACTTATAGGTTTTATAACTCATAATGGTAAGGATCCTGTTTTCGGTAAAAAATTGAATCTAATAGCTTCTGCCTCCAATTTATCTTTCAAGGGTTTATTCAACAATTTAGGAACAATCTCAGTATCAATATCATTTTGGACGCAATACTCTAATACTGCATCCACATGACTGATTCCTTCATTCCTAACCAATTCACAAATTGCATCAGAAAATTTTCTTGGATTATGTAAATTTGTTATCTCCAAAAATTCTTCTTCTGTCAACTTCGCCATATAGAATTATACTCCTCTAATAATCTTTGTCGCATTGTGGTTATCTATGGTTTTGTAGCATTTGGAAAATCGTTTGTGATAACGACTGTGCCTGTGCCATCATAGCCAATGCTGTTTGTTGTTTAATCTGATTTACCGACATATCGGTAATTTCTTTTGCCTCATCCAAGGCAGTCAAACTATTTTTATTATTTTCTGTTTGTAATATCATCCCTTCCAAGTTAGTAATAGTAAAATCAAACCTACGAATAGTTGCACCAATCTGTGATTGTTGATTAACCAAATCTTCTAGTGCTTGGTCGAGTACTTCAACTGCACTAGCTGCATCTCCACCACTACTAATATCAGTATCTCTAATTGATGTAATACCATTACCATCATCAATTTGATCACCTATTGTACCAGCAGATGCATCACCCAATGACAATTTAATCTGTTCATTAGGATCATCATTGATACCAATTGCAACAATCTTATTTTGGAATGAACCATCTAGTAATTCGATACCATTATACTTGGTAGTCGAAACTACAAAATCAACCTCATCAATGAGTTGTGAATATTCATCAGAAAGGATTGTCCGTTCTTCTTGTGAGATATTATCATTTGCAGATTGAATTCCAATTTCCTTCAATCGTTCAACAATAGTTCTAACTTGGGCAATTCCCGTATCAGCAGTTATCAAAAGATCTTGTGAATTCTTGACATTTCGATTTGCTTGTTCCAATGCAGTAATTTTATTAGTCATTCGTACTACTGATGCAGAGTCAACACTATTATCAGAAAACGATGGAATCCTAGATCCCGTTGCAATCTTCTCTACATTCTTTTCAATATCTTCTGTTGCTCTCTTGTAATTGTCGTATGCAGTATACATTGCACGTTGTAAACCTTGTATCATTTGTTACTCCTATAAAAAATTGTTATACTTATATATCGTCACATTCCAGGAAAACTTTAGCCTTTTTCCCACTTTTTTTCATTTTATTTTATACTCCATATCGGCAATTCCTTAAACCACGCAACAATTTTTTGCCATGTTGTTAAGGGTATTGGTTCCTTTTCTTTTTCGACAAACTCCCAAGTAAGTTTTCCTCCAGGTTTTACTTTGGTAAATCTTCTATTCGACATAAAAATCAACCTTTAACAGGAGTGTTCAACCAAGCCAATATACGTTGCAATCGTGTCCTAGGTCTCTTTACTCCTGACATATTTTCAGAAATTGTCCTTTTCTTACCTAACCGTCTTCCTGTACTAATATCGAGCAACCCATCCCGAACAACTTTAGTTACTGCTCCGTGTTTCATTTTTCCCTCCTACAAGTCGTGGTGACTACTTGTATCACATCGGTGAGCCACCTAAACCTTCCTATACCTGCTTGGGCCTATAGTGGCACTTGGAAATATAGTAGGGGATTCTGTTGACAGGTTCCCCATAAGACCCCGGCATTACCTAATTAGGCAGCCATTTGTAATTCATAATTGTTTCCAATTATTAGTTTGCAACTTCTGAGATGTTGCCTCTCCATGCAATCTACTCTCCACCATCGTCATACCTGTCGATTTCCAATTTCATCCCCATAATGGTGGAGATGAGGGGAATCGAACCCCTGTCCAGTGTACCGACAATTTCGTATCATCAACTGCAAGTCCTTATATTCCTACTACACCCAAACATTCTAACTCAGAATCCGTATTAAATATATCAAAAACATATTTAACATCTATACTCACATCTTGGTGCAATTCTTCTGCCAGTTTCCATGTACTATCACGAAATAAAAAATTAGTGTTGGGGTCATACGAATAAATATAACCATATTTATTTAAACCCTTACCCAAAACAGTTGGATCTATCCAATCATCTAAAATAATAAGTCCACTATCCAGTTTCTCATATAAATTCCAAAAATCTGATTTAACTGTTTCGTAACTATGTCCACCATCCAAATAAACTACAACAGGTGACAAAAGATCAGATAACCATTTATCTGATAATGTTTCGACGGTATTTCCCTTTACTAAAACCACCTCACGATCCCATCGTCTAACCATATCCAAAGATTCGTTGTATGATAATCCTCTATTTTCTGGTGCAATTTCTTCTATTGGTGCATCCTCAAATAAATCAAAACCTACCATCTTAACTGTAGGTGGGAGTTTAGAATTCATATATTCAAACGTTCCCATTTTCCAAGTACCAACTTCAACATAAGTTTTGGGTGAAATCAAATCAGAACACCAAGATACGAACATAGGTTTCATAAAATGAAAATCATTTTTGTATGTAATTGGAGTTTCAAATATCTCTATATCCACTATCTTTTTATCTCACTCCCATAATGGTGGAGGTGGTGGGAATCGAACCCACGTCCAGTGTACCGACTACTTCGTATCATCGGTTATAAGTCCTTGAGATGTCGTTCCAAACTTGCCTGAGTTTCACTACCTTCAAATCCAACTCTAACTGAAGGTGATTCCTCTGACTTGAGTTCCGGATTTTCTTTCTCTAAACGTTCTAATTCTTTCATCTTCATATCATATTCGTAATCAGAAATTTCTACTTTTTCTGGATCAGTATAATATAAATTTTCGTGATATTCTAAATAATTTCTTAAAGTCTCAATATCGTCCTTCGGATTATTAGTAGGAACCCATGTTACCATAGTAGATTTACCACCAACATCAGTAATACGAGTTCTCCAATCTACAACATCTTCAGCAGGTAAATTATTAGGAGGTTCTACTTTCAACTCAAGTATAAATTTCTCCCAATATTCTCTACCTTCCTTTTCAATAATCCATCTATTTCCAATCAAAGATTCATCTTCAACTTGATCAGGAAATCTGTTATAAACTTTACGCATCATTGCTTTATAACCTTCTAAACCCACAATCTCTCTCCTATTTATCTAACTTATAACGTTAATAAAATTATCAAGTATAACTTTATTAGAAACTTTTGAACGTTGGTTCTTTTTAAATGCTGTTGTCAACACTCTCTTGGAGACATCTGCATCAACATTAAATCCATCAGATTCAACTGCCAATGCTTTCCCACCACAAATAAGATACATTTCAGTATAACCATCATGGTTATCAAGTGTAAAAGATTTCTGCTTTCTGAATTTTTTCAAAATCGTCTGATAATCATTGTATCCCATTTTACTCTGTGGATCAATCTGTTGTTGAAGTTCACCACCACCAACCATAGGTGAAATGAAAAATCCAACAACATTAGTATCATAACGTGTTGCCAAATGTTTTAACAATGCATTTGTAACATCAACTGGACGACGAACACCAATACTCTTTTTAGTTACAGGATCAACAATAAAACTTGTTATATCACCATAACTCCAATTGTTAACCCCTAATGCTTTATAACCCCATTGGTTCTCAGGATCATATATCCCAGTAACACTATTGGAAGCACCATCTGTCAAATAAACAATATTAACTTTTTCAAGATTATTTTCGTTTTTAAATTTTTCATAAATCTCAAACGTTGCCATAATAGCATCATTAAGAGGAGTTGATCCTAACGGATCAAACGTTCCCCAATATCCTTTGTCCATTACATATCCATTATAAAACAGATTAAAACATCCAGTATCAAATTCCTTTCGGGTCATTCTTCCAGAAAGATAATTTCGTAGGTTAAATCCTCCGTAGATCATATCATTTACATTATAAGTTAAACTATAATCACGATCTGAATCAACCTTTGAATCGGTAAATGTATAAATCTCAAAAGGAATATTTACACGTCTACAAAACATTGCCAATGTAATAGTCTGCTTAATAGTATCAAAAATAGATCCTGACATAGAACCAGACCAATCAACAAACATCAACAATCCATGATTTTTTCCTTCAGGAATTGAAGTCACACGACGAAACAAATCATCATTAAATTTGTATGAGTGAATTTTATTTGTATCAACTACACCAGTCTTTGAAATGCTGGCACGTGCATACTCACTTGCCGATTTTTTCATTTCAAACCCTTTTGCAAGATAATTCACAGTTTTGCCAATAGTTCTTTTGAATAACTTATATTCCTCACGTGCCAGTGTCATTTCATGCAGTTTATATTCCTCAGCAAATTGTGCATTAACAACCTTGTAGTCAATGATAAATTTTTCAGGACTTACACTAGGAATATTAGCATAAGTCCATTCAACATTTCCATTATTATTTGCAGTTTCACCTAATCGGTCATCAAAATTTTCTTGAGTTTCTGAACTCTGTGGAATTCCATTACCTTCAATCTCATCCCCATATTCATCATCAGAATCACCACTTTCAGACTCATCCCCAAAATCATCACTATCAGGACTGCCTTCTGATTGTTCATCATTCATTTCAGCAGAAGAATCCACATCCTGTTCTTCTTCTTCATTTTTCACATGCTCATAAATTTTCTTAACGAGGTCAATCACACCATCAAAAGTTTCAACGTTGTCAACATCACCAATGATAGTTTTTTCCTCATCACTAAAAGGAACTTCTACGAGTGATCCAACTTTAAAATGTAGATTAATTCTATCAATGAGTGAATAACTATCCATTTCCCGACCATTGATCCCGAAAAAATTCTGATTAACTAATTCTTCATATCCACTGAAGAAATTTTTTCGCAAACCAGGAAATTTACGTTTGATTTTTTTCTCAATTCTAGCATCCTCTACTACATTAATAAAAGATCTGACAGCAGAAACGTTATCTGGATCTATAGTAGACGCCAATTCTTTAAAATCTGTAGTAGGTGTGTAAAGGGCATGCCCAACTTCGTGACCAACCAAAAGGTCATATACATCTTTGGATGCATCTTTCCAGATGGGGAGTCCTAAAACACGATTTTGGGTATCAAAATATGCGGTGGGAACATTCTTATGCTGGACTAGAATATCTTCAGTCGCAAGCAATTTTGCTAAGTTGTTTCTCAATTCAAAACTCATAATATATCCTTTTGTAAAGGTTTGTCATTCTCAATTACAATAGTAATTATAACATATTTTAGGAGCAATGTCAAGGGGAAAACCACTTTCTTCGAGAAAAAAGCCATTTTTTTATTTTTTTCCCCTTGCATCATTACTTACACTATATTAGACGTATAAACTCGGGAAAAGTTTAGTCTAAAACCATTTTTATTGTGTTTTTTCTGCTCTCGTAACAGTTAATATTTTTCTTATTTGATCCTCAACAACTGCTTTACGATTCGGCCAATGTATGTAAGGATTTGACTCTGAATCCTTTGCTAGATTCATCAATAAGGGAATCATCAATTTTTCTAATGCTCTGAATTTATCTTGATTTCCAACTTCCAGTTGCAATTCTTTCTCTTCCAATCGAGTATCGAATTTTTGTTGTGCAACTGCTAATACTTCTGCTATTTTGCCTTCTATCTGTTCCAACTTTTGTGACACATTCTCAGATGTAGCAGAAACTTGTTCCAACTTTTCTGTCTGAATCTTAGATTGGTCAACCTGGTCACTACTAACAGACTTGATCCCAAAATCGAAATTTGAATCAAGATCGAGATCCCCTATATTAAAATCTTTAATATTCATTAAGTTTCCTTCTATACAAATTAATTTGCTTTAGCAATGGTTTTGCCCATTTATCTCTATGCTCCAAGAAAACTTGAGGGTTTCCTTCCTGCGGTGCAATTATAATTGCCAATTGTGTAATGGGAATTTCTGTTCTCTCTTCCCACATAATCGAATATGCACACGACTGCATGAAATAATCAGGAATCCATTCCTTTTTCTTTTCTTTTAATGAAGTCTTAAAATCTATGACAGACAACCTTCCGTCAAACTCTGCAATACAATCTACCTTCCCAGCAATCTTCAAGTAATCTGACCATAACGAAACTTCCTGTGAATGTATATTATCAATGTATCTATCTAAAACTGGTTGGATGATACGAAAGGATTCTATTGCTACTTGTCTTTCCAAAGGACTCAAATTTTTAATTTCAAGTGAATTATTCAAATAGTCTTCTACGAGTTTATGAACAAATGTTCCTTTGGCAGATGCTTGGGTGGATATTTTATTTGCTTGCTTTGAACCAACTCTTTTTCGCCACTTATTCAGTCCTGCTACCTTAGACGGAAGACTACCTGTAACGGTAGTCACCGAAGGATATTTATTATCACCTACTACATAATGTCGTTTTTTATTTATTGTCTCAGTGGTTAATTCAGTAAATTGATAAGCACCAACATGATTAAACGTTTTCATTATTTCAGATTAAAACAACGTCGGATCCATCCTCGTATAAATTTCACCTGTGTAGTTCTCTGTGTATATTTTGATCCGTCAAATACTAAATTCCAATAGAATCCAGAACGTTCAACTTTTAATTCCCAATCTTGCAACGTTGCCGCTGCTTTAATTGTATTGGGACCAATCCCACCATCAACCGCAATACGGTTTTCTGGTTTACGTTTATTATTACATGCTTGCTGTAGAATCTTAACTGCTCCACCTTGCCCATGATTCACAACCATGTCAAAATAAGTTTCCCGTACCTCTTTTGGAAGTTCTTCTGCCCTTGAGGGTAACCAAAACATTTCATAATAAATCTCAATTGCATCTTCCCTAGTCATATTTTTAATATCTTCTACAGTACATTTCTCCTCACGAAATGTCTCATAGACTTTTTGTGTCACACCCCAATTAGTCGCACCTCCACGGTCATCTGGATCATCTACAAACCCACCTTCATGGTGTAATACAACCTCAATAATATCATCAAATTCTGTTAATTTCGCCGCCATTATAGTTCTCCTCTATCCATTAAAATCCCTTAAACTCTTACCTGCTTGATTTCCATAATTTTTCTTTATCTCATTCAATCTATTAACAACATCTCTATCAGGTTTACGAATTCCAAGTTGCACCGGATCAGCAAATCCAGGTGTTCCAATCACCAATTTAATATCCTCTGATGTACCACAATTAGGACATGGATTATATCTTGGTACATTTCTGCTTGCAACAGTTCGTTGCTCTTCCCAAGTATGGTCGCATTCATTACATATGTAGTCGTAAAATGGCATTATTCAATCCCAAACTCTGCATCATCTAGATCTTCTGTTTTTCCACCTTCCTCAAATGGTTCTTCATCATCCCCCAACTCAATATCAACATCCTCTCCAGTCAAGGCCTTTATAATCTGCTCTATTACTGTCTCTGTTACTTCCTCGATAATTTCATCGAGCAAATCACTCTTTTTAATCTGCTCGATGATCTTATCAATTATTTCGGATCCATCGTCCAAAATCGAATCAAGTACTCCATCAATAATCTTATCGGTTAACTTACTTAGACTTCCTAAACGCATCTCGATACTCCTTCAATTTTTCCGTCTTGCTGACGGGATTAATTTTATATTCAGTTTTCTTCTTTGTCACTCTTTTTCGATACCGATTGATTGGCATCACTATATATTTAGATGCCTCTATAGAATTAATACGCATTAGATTTAGTTCCTTCTTTTCGATACACCCAACCAGATGCTTCTCCTTTCGTTCTGAATGCAGTAACGAATTTTCCACCACACCGTACAGTCCAAAACTTACGATGGTTCCCAAGTCTCTCCTTCCTTATTGTATATTCAGGAGGAGGTTTATCCAGTGATTCCATATATTTGTTTCTCCCTTTTTAGATTAAAATAAAATCAGATCCGTCCTGGAGAAGTATCTTACCCTTCCATTCGGATCTGTATAACACAAACAACCTTGCAATTTCCTCTCTTGTTGGTCTAAACCCTTTACGGTTGCAACTATAATACACACTATTGATATACCACTCAGGTGGCATATTACTAAACATATCCATGTAAGTCATAAGACATTTATGGATAGCATTAGATGCCGAAACGTAGTTTGCATGATGTCTAACATCTTTCATATCATTTTATCAACCCTCCGAAAACATTTAAAAATTTTAATAAACCCTTGATTCCAAAAATCCATATGCAAAGGGAAAATAATAACATACAAGACCATGCAACAAGTTTCTCCCAATCAATCATAATTTACCTCATATTTTATCTGCTGTCTTTTGTACCAACTTGACTCTCTTATGTAATTTCTTTAATAATTTCCTAATCTTCTTATCTTCAGTCAAGGGTAACAATGTTTCAATTCTACTTGAGAATGTATTGCAATTATCAATAATTTCATTTCCGACAATAGTGGCACAAGTTCCGTATAAGGCAGGTTCCATAGATCCTCCAGAAAAAACTTATTCTTTACCTATCTTTTATTTATACGTTCTTATTCGTTTACAAGCACTTTTATAGATACTTCCTAGCAAAACAAAACAAAAAATTAATGCCGGCCAGAACATAAAATGTCCGTGCAAACTCAATATCAAGAAATAACTCATACCATAACCAATGACGTATGTGATTAATATGATTACCAACAACTTCCTAAAGTTCTTCATCCTCTGTCCATCGTTCAATCTTCCGTAGGAGTCCGGCAGTCCAATCTGGCCAAAACAAACTCGTCCAACCCAAGAATGAAACCACCAGGATCCCACAAACAATTCCTGATACTGCAACTATTGCTCTTATCATGCAACAAACCTATCCAATGAACCATCATTAATCGGCACCACCATCAGAATCAATCCTAGGACGCCACAGAAGAATCCCATAGTAATTGATAAATCAAAATGCTCGATTCCACCTACTGCACCAACAACCAATAACAATCCTGTAACTAATCTAATCATCTTCATTCTCCTCTAATGCATCTTCTATAGTTTCTTCTAACAATTTTACTCTTACGCCAATTTCCAGGAGTTTACTCTGAAACTCAATAAACTCCTCTTCGTTCATCTTCATCACATTAAAGATATATTCTGGATGTGCATTGTGTCCCATAAGGTCCGCCGTTAATTATCCTTCAACCAAAAGTATAGAGTTCCTTTAGGTGCCAACTCTTCTCTTTTTAATTTATTTTTTGTTGTAACTTCACCAAGATTCTCGACACCGTGTTGCATCTTGATTTCATCTCTATGATGTTTCCAACAAAGATATCCACGACCACCAAATCTATTTTTATATGCAGTATTAACTCTAGGTTCGTATTTACCTTTTCCCACCAAGTTGTGTGCCTTTCTTTCGCATCCAGGTACACAACAACTAGGACGTTTGTGAGGTTTTATTGGTTCGTATTCTCCAGTTTCTAAATTTAACACAATTTTTTTCATGCTCTACTCTCCTCTATAAACAATACTTAAAAATTACTGCGAGTGATATTATTGCTAACCAAACTCTTAGCATTAATGAAAGAAATGGGGGATACTTATTCATATAATCGTCCTTTATGTTTTACTAAGTTTCTCTCAAATTTAATATGTTTCTTCTCTAATTCCCAATCAGTACTATCCCAATTAATGTACCACTTTTTTCTCATGTGATACTCAGGATGTGCATTATAATTATACTCACCACCAACATGCTTTCTGTGCCAATCTTTGGTACGTGCATGTTTTCTCTTGTGTCTAACTTTTGCTTTCATTGGATGCCTTTCTTGTAGTGTGGAAATTTTCCAAAAAAAATTTTTCGGAATAGTGTTTTTTGAAAATCTTTGGGGACCTCTTAGGGTGCGGGATATATGGTACTAGTAGATGTTACCCGTTCCGCCGAGGTTTGACTGTTGATTATCGCATAAGTCCATTTTGTCATTTTGACAATTTCGACTAAAACGGTGCTACATCAATTTCATCGGTATCTCCGAGGATATCACGGGAAATCTCACCTTTTTCGGCATTTTGAGGAGAATCGACCTCAATATCGACTTTTGAGTATAAATCCCTAAAACTTTCCTTTGTTTCATCATCGAAACGTTGAATGCACATTTCTATTGCTTTTCCTCTATCTTGAAATATCGAATATGCCTTAGCAATGTGTACTAGACGGCGAGTACTGATAATTTCATCAACTCCACCGTCATAGTAGGTTTTTCTGATAATATCTGCCCAATTCACCAAATTTGTGACATATTCGTCCTGAACGTCACCAAAAGTCTCAAAAACTTTGGTTAAAATCTTTTTTTCGGTAGAAACGGCAGGATATTCCTGTTCGAGGGTAATTGCGAATCTTTCGAGGAATGCCTCATTTAGGATATTAGTGCCGATGAATGCCCCACTATCACTGCCTTTACCTTTAGTATTTGCGGTAGCAATGATAGTAAACCCATCTGCCGGGTTTATCCATTTATTGATTTTTTTGAGATAAACACCTTTTCCTTCTAAAACGGGTTGCAGACATAAAATCTTGTTAGATGCCAAATCGACCTCATCTAGCAATAAAACAGCACCACGTTCCATGGCATCAATCACAGGACCTTTGTGAAATACGGTTTCTCCGTCAACTAGACGAAATCCCCCTAAGAGGTCATCTTCGTCTGTCTCTATAGTGATATTCACACGGATCATGTCTCTTTTTAGTTTTGCACAAATTTGCTCTACCATGAAAGTTTTACCATTTCCGGAAAGTCCAGTGATAAAAGTAGGATAGAACATATTTGATTTTATGACGGATTCGAGGTCTTTGTGATTTCCCCATGCAACATAAGTTTTGTCACTATTAGGGATAAAACTGATTAATCCATCAATCTCTGCTGTTGTGTCTACTACTTCACCTTTGATGGCAGATCCAGAAATTTCTGGTTTTGTGACTTCAACAGGAGTTTCGACGGAATCAGCAATTTGAGTGGTATCTAAGGCATATTGTGATTTTGCCACAGTATTTGCTTTCAACCACTTAGGAGGGTATTGTGAAATATTTGGGTATTTCTTGGAAAGTTCAAGTACCTGCGACCGAGTGATAGTCTCAATATCACCATATTCTGTCTTAACTGCACTCAAAAATGCTTGCATCTTTTTTGTCATTATCTAAAATCTCCATCAAAGTTAATATTAGGTAGTTCTCTCACTGAATTGTCTATATTATAACATATTTTCAACCCTTTGTCAAGGGGAAAAGCGGTTAAAATGGGAATTAAATGGTTTTTATTCATTTGTCTTTCTTTTGGGTCCACACTCTATTAAACGAGCGATCCGACTAAAAAGTTTACACGTTTTATGGATTTTCACCATTTTTCTGACTTTTTTTGTATTTTAGGGTCAACTGAGGACTTTTCTGTCCGTCTGATGGCATTTTCTGAGTTTTTCCTTAAGTTTGCGGTGATATCTCCAAAAATCTCTGTGTTTCTTACTGCTTACAGGCATTCTCGGGCGACCGTCGGACTGCGGGATCAACTCCACACAGATCCATGTTTTTCTGGCATTTATTTAATTGCTTAATTTTTAAGCACATTGCACAATATTTAAGCATCTCGTGGAACGGAGCAACTATGATCGTGGAACGGAGCATCACAGAGCATCTATGAATTCTCATCACTGTCCCATCTCATCCAATAATTCTCTCACAAATTTACGGTTATGCATCTCTGGATGCGGTATAGTTAAATCAACGGTATTGATTACTCTGTCTTCATATAGGAGTATGTCTAGATCTATCTCTCTCGGTCCCCATCGGTATCTTGTCTTTCTACCTATATGTATCTCTATGTCTTTTAGTTTCTTTAATAGGGAATGTGGAGATAGATCTGTCTCTATCTCTAGTATTGTATTAAGGAATGGATTTTGATTTTTGTGTCCGATTGGATCAGTTTCGATGATGGAACTCATATTGCGAATATTTACTAGTTTGCTTAGGAGGGTTAATGCGTCATCTATGTATTTCTGTCTATTACCTACATTCGCACCTATGCATATATAGGAAATGAACATCCGGCACTCGCAAAGAATAGGATTATCATTATTATTAGTGTTTTGATCTTCATTTCTTTAATGCCTTGTTTATCTCTGTAGTCATTTTGATTAGGTTATCTAATTTCTTCTTTATTTCTTCTATGAGTTTTTTTGTTCTTTCATCCATCATAGCACCTCTTCTATTGCCTTGATTTTCTTTCTCCAGTATTTCTTGTCGATCTTGAATTGCTTGATTTCGGAATACACCACACCGGTGAAGAAACCGGTTAGTAGTGTATAGACAAATAGTATTAGTTCTTCCATATATTAATTAAACCCCGTAGTGAAATCTTCTATGGGAAACTTTGCATCTAGGAGTTCCCCGATTACGTCGGCAACCATGTCTGGTTCACTGTCATGTAAATCGGCGAGATAGTGTCCGAATACGTGACGTGGATCAGCATCGTTGGTTAACTTTACAGTGTCTTTGGATGTCATACATTCCTTGTTGGAATATATTAATTTAGGCACTGGGACTTTTAGTGTCTTACAAAGATTGGTGAAGTCATCACACACGATTATCCACGACCAAGGATGCATGATCATTAATCTCCTTTATCAATTCATCGGTTCTTTGTTGTTTCCATGTATGTTCAAAATCAGTCTTATCTCGGTAATTCTGTACTTGGTTTAGTTGTGCCTTGAGTAGTTGTAGTTTCTTTTGTGGTGTTACTCTCTGTAGAAATCCTCTGTGATTCTCTTGCATAGTTCCTCCATACTGTAGTCAATTCAGAATTTTCTTTTAATAGGGTGTACCATGTCCTCTCTGGGATTTGCCCAGAGAGGTAACACTCTATATATTGTCGAATTTCTTCTTGGTTCAATTTTCGATTTCTCCTCGTGCCCAGCGTTCGGTTAAGGATTGATTACGTTTGTGTCTTGCTAATTCTTCTCGGAGTTTGTCGTTTTCTTCACCGAGTTTAACTATACGGTTTTCAAGGTTTCTGACGTATTGACTATACTCAGAAATTTTTACATTCTTATCGTTTTCCACCATAGTAGTGTATACCGTGTCCTTCGATTACGAGTTGATTGTTAATAGAAGTTTTAAGGATTTCTTCGTATGTTTCCCCATCGTCCTCTTCGGTCTCTGTTCTGAGGTAGAATAGTTCACCGAGGCATCTTCCGTATTTACCGACACCGTGTGATTTCAGGAAAACTTGGTTGTTGTGTTCGTCGAGAATTTCTTTGAGTCTTGCCTTTGCGGCGAGTCCCAATTTCTTCTCGGCGAGGTCCCTCGTTCTTGATTCTGGTGCATTGATACCATAGAGGCGAACTCGGATTTTCTTGTGTGTCGAGAATCCAAGGTCGACCATGGCATCAACAGTATCACCATCAACGACCCTGAGGATCGTCGCATCATATACAAACATATCAGCAAAGGCCATACTATATCAACTCCCATGCATAATCTTTTTGATTTTGTATCGGTTTATTGAAATTGTAACAGAGGATATCAGCAAACCCAACATTCCTCTCAACATTAATCGCATATGCAGTAGGTAATGAATGTTGTCTACCACTATTACCCGAACCTTTTGGTTTTATGTCATTAATCAATATCCTCTCTTGTGATCCCACACCAAAAATTATCTGGTGATAGGGTATCTTAAAATTAGTCAACGTCTGGATTGTCACTTGTCGATGTTCTTCCAACCTTGCAGTTGTGAGTATAATACAATCACCCCTTTCCTCAAGTCCTTCAAGAAATTCCACAGCATAGGGAAGAAGTTCCTCATGCATACCTTCATCAATTTCTTTATTTTCAAGATGCTTGACCAGTGTTCCGTCGATATCAATGAACCAAGTTTTATTCATTCTGGTAATAACTCCGGCCATGCTTGATTGACTAATCTAGGTGTTATTCCCTTGTAGGGCAATCGTTTATTTACAATTTCCATTAAGAGATCTGCCTCGGATGTGTGTAGTTGTTTGATCATAGTAATGAAATCATTTTCACAATCTGACAAATTACGAAAACCTGCTGATCTCGCCTGTGCAGTCAACTGCCCATCAAATTTACAGTAACGTCCGAACCGATTTGCGGCATCTTCTAAATGAATCTCACATTTTAACCAATCTTCTTCCTCATTAGCATCAAAGGGAGGTTTTGTGTTTGGGATTACCCATTCAACTCTATCGTCAAATGCACTACGCAATATTGCAATTAGTCCATCGGATTGATTCTCTCTTAATATTTCTGCTTTACGATTAATCGACTTTTCGTCGGCAATCTCTTGAAAAAATTCTGGTATTGATTTATTATATGGCATTGTTAAAACTCCTCTATGTTTTCAGTCAAGTTCTTCAACCTCTTATGTATAAAATAATTTAATAGACCTGAACGGTCGTTACATTCATACTCATGGTACTTGGTTGTTATTTCATTTTCCAATAAGTCGGGAATGAGTTTCAAGTCAATGAGTAGTTGGTTGCGTTTGTAACCACGCAACATCTCATAATCACAAAACATCTCTGGATCTTGTTTAATCCATGCTTGCAATTTCTTCTTTGATAATGGTGCTTGTCTTCCTCCGTTTACGAATACATCATCCTTAGACAAGAAATTTGGAATGCCATCACCTCGGTCACCCTTCATTATCTGTTCCTTGAGGAAATTAGAAGGCGACGGATCTTTCAAAAATCTTTTTTGGATCGGGGAATATTGATTGACATGTGGATATGCTTGCAACTGCACAAAATCCTTGTCACCCGAAAGAATGAGTGTATCGGTTTCTTCGATTTTACAGACAATGGCAATGATATCATCTGCCTCAGCAGTATCAAACTCCAACACCTTGTAAGGAAATACTGATTTGAGTTCTGCCTTGACTTCATTCAAGCATCGGAATATTTCATTCCAATCAAATTCAGATTCCTCTCTGTTCTTCTTTCGGTGTGCTTTGTAATGAGGGAAGAGTTCCCGTCTCCAATAATTTCTATTGTCACAGGCAATCACCAACTCCCCATAATCTTCTAGGAACTTACGTCGGTAGGAACGTAACGAATTTAGGACCATGTGTCTCACCAATCCTTCATTCACTCCACCTTTTCTTATTCCAGGTTGTTGCACCAAGTTAGCAATGAACACCTGGTTGTAATCAACTAATGTAGGCATACTCTACTCCATAATTATTTAAGAGGATGGATCTTTTTTCGTATTGAGACCCATTTGAACATCGTGGTGAATTCCCATTTGAGCATATAGCAATGCTCGGAGAATCTCAACCACTACTCGGAAATCTTTTCTAAAATCATCACACTCACAATCAAACCCAAAATCCATCAGAGTTTCTAGCAAAGGCGGGAGACTCTCCCTGAGTGCCTCTTCTGCTGGATATCTAGGATCTAATGCATGGTCGGGTGTTGATGGATGTTGAACAATTTTGGTCATTATAAAGTAGTTAGGTGTGTCTCCAATGATGTTTGAGTAGCACTAACCTCGATTTCCTTTTTTGGTGTTCTTGTTTTAATCTTTGATCTCATGTATTTATCTGCGGCACTATACAGACTATCATAAAATTTGTGCATTCTCTTTAATTCTGGTTTAGAGAAATTTGAGTATGCCTCTTTCAACTCTTTATCTGGTTTAGGTTGTATAACCTCTTCCATCAATTTTCGTTCATTCTTTGCCCATCGTTTAATAGTGGTACAATCTTTACGTTTTGCGGCATGTCCACTGAGAAAACGAATTGGATCGAAATGCATTTTGCAATTATTGTTCATAAACACATCGAGTTGATGTTCCAGTTCTCCCATGATTCCGACTTCGACTTTTATCTTCTTCGGTTTTCGTTCTACTGCATCAGGAGATTTTTCTATCTCAACAACATCGTTAATGCATTTTCGGATCATCTTTTGAAATTTGAATGCTTGATCAGGATCTGGGAATTCAACTCCCTTTGTTAAGAGTCTAGCAATCCAACCTTCAGACGTCAAATAGTCCCAACGTGAAACATCATTGATAGTCAACGTTGAATCAATATTAGTCTTGGCATATTCGTGTAAGTAACGTCTGGCATCCAATTCAGTCCTGTTGACATGATACCAATTCATTGCACGGATGACACCAACTGAATTAAGTTTAACCCCAAAATCTGGTTCTGGTTGTTTAGCCATTCTCGTCATTCTCCTTATTCATTTCGTTCATAGCAATTTTTCTAAGTTCCTCTTCCAAGTCTGGAGTAAGATTATATTTCTCAATCCATTCGTCAATTTTACTAGGATCGGAAATATCTTCAATCATTTCTGTCCAAATATCCTTTGCAGTTAAAACAACATCTGCCTTATGAAGAAGTTCCTTTTGGTGCTTTTCCCGTTTCAGTTTCTCCAACTTGTACAGGTGAATTGCTTTCCTTTTTTGTTTCCGTTTCAGTTCCTTCAGGTGTTTCATCTTTGCTCTGCTCATTATAACCTTCCATATAAAATTTGTTAATCATTTTTTTTGCTTCCGCCCAACTCGGAACAGAAGTATTGTTTGCTAATTCATGGACTGTAATTTTTGCTTGATTGGAAGAACCACGTAATTTCCTCTCATGCAAATATTTCAAACATTCGTCCTTATATTTCGTCACTGTAATCACCACAGTATAAACACCATTTATCACATCTTCCAAGAAGATGTTCCATTCTTATTTGTATCCAACGATTATCAACCTCATCTTTATCCAAGATGTCATTAAGTAAATCGTTGAAGAATATATGCCAAAAGGCGGCAAGGTAACTAGCATCCTTTTGTGTTTCTGGTTCAAGGTATTTGAATTTTGCCAAATGTTCTTTGATCACTTTACCTTGAAGTTTTAATTCATCTGCTAACTTCATTCTGGTTGTCCATAATTTTCAATAAACACTACGTAATTAAAACGTGTAAGGGGAACTTTATATTTCCTACAAGGCATATGCTTTGCAATTCTACCCCTAAAAAGAAAACAATCTCCTGCAACCAATGCAAGATCTTGATTTGAATAAAACATTACTAGATTTCCTTCTCTGGTCATTCCTGTGTAAATAAAATACTCTCTGTTATTATCACTCTTATGTACTTTGGTAAACAATTTAATAAAGCAAGGATTTTGTTCACCGAGATTTCCTATATATGCAGAGTTCTTTATTAATTCTTGGTACTGGACAGTAGTGAATTTCTGGTTATAAAATGAAACCGATGAGGCAATCAATCCAATTCTGTCACTTTCCATTGCTGATACGTGGGACTTCATCTTTTGCCAATGATTAGGATCCGTGTTCTCTGGGATTGAATCTTTGCAAGAAAACCACATTTTAATCTGCTTGGCATTTTTTATATATCGTTTGAGATCCTCATTTCTACTACCATTACGTAACACTTCTATAATTTGATTAGCAGTAGTTTCCTTTCCTGTTTGTACAGATTTATCACGGTTAACGAACCCGCCTTGCTCAGAAATGACAAGCAAGGCAGAACTCAAAATATCTAACACAGGAAATACAGGCATTGTTTAAATTCCTTATACGTTCAAGTTCCAAAGAAATGCATCATATTCTAATTCTTCTAGCATACCAGCAATATCTTCTTCATTTTCAATTGCGTCTAATTCTTCATCTGTAGGACCATCAAGGTCATCCAAATTTACTTTTGGTTTCGGTGCAACAACTTCCCAATTTCCATCATTAAGATCTATCATTAACTTTTCCTTTTAAATCATTTTAGTAATGTTATTTTCAATTTCTTTTTCTAGTTTTTCTAGGTCACGTTGATATTGTCGTTTAAACCAACGAGTATGTGGCATCACATACATCGTTACAGTTAAGATTACACCAGTTAATAAAACACTGGCAACAGATACATTAGTTTCTACTAACATTTCAATCATTCGTACCAATCTCCTTCTTCCCAAGTAACAAATTGCTCTGACCCCAAGCATAGATTGCCAAGGTACAGATCTCTAAGTAACTCAATAGGCAACAATTCATATTTCTCCTGTAATCTTAGAATAATATCATCAATAGTCGAAAAGTTATACTCCTTTTCTGCTAATATTTGACATATTTCTTCAACAGGAGTAGTTTGGACTTTTTTGAGTATTTGTTGTTTTGTCATTTTTAGTTTAATGTGTGATGTTTTTCTACTTCTATAATACGTTCTTTTGCTTGTGCCCATTGATTTAGCACTGTTAAATAAGTTGTTGGGTTACGTTCAACTTCAAACATTCTGCTTAACCCATCCAATGCTCGGAGATAGTTAATACATTCATTTCGCAGAATTGCTTGAAGTTTAGTAACATCTGTTTCAGGCCTCAACGGCGACTCCCGACTACAAAAAATACAAACAATGCGATCATCATTACATATGCAACTGTCATTTTATCTCTCCTACGACCAAGGGGTTGTTTTAATGTGTCCATCTACATCAAGAGCATCAGCGAGTAAATATTTTTTGTATTCCTCGTCAATATGCAACTCATACGCAGGATCAGCATCAATATCTGCAATATCCTCTTCAACCGTAGGACGACTTATGAAATCATTAATGGTATCGTTATCACTATTTATAACTTTCAAAGCATCCAATTCTTCAGTTGAAATGTTTTTGACATCGACTGAAATCACAAATTCTCCGTTGACGGTATCAACAAATTTAGGGGAGCAATCGTAATCTGCAAGGGTTACGGTAACGGGGATGTCACCGTGAAAACGCCATGCATATTTAAGTGAGTTCATTAATTCTGTAACTGTCATTGTGTATCTCCTTCTCAATTGTTTATAATGTAATTATAACATATTTTGGATTGATTGTCAAGCCAAAAGCCATTTATTTAAGCATCTTCCAAAATTTTTTCAATTCTTTTATTTTTCTCAACAAGGTAATTATCTTCTTCTAACTCATCAAAATATAATTCCTGATCAGTTTTTATTCGGTTCTTACTGTCAAAAGGATCATTATCAACAACATCAGATGAATCTAGCAATGTATCAATAGTATCCTCAAGTGAATCAGCATCATCAGATGGATTAATACTACCTGATTGTTGTGGAACATCAACTAAGTGAGCATCCAATTCATCTGTCAAAACTGCATAATCAGCATCAAAAATTTCATTTGCCACAATGTTAGGATCAGTATCAACAAAAGTTCGATGGCAAACATTAAACGTGTTCCAAATCAGAAGTTGAGTTTCCGGATCAAGTAGTTTGACTTGATCAAAAGTCAACCCTCCTAACCATAAACGACTGAAGCGACCCAAAAATTGCAATACACTTTTGACAATCAATCCTTGATCATTAGTAAGTTCACTACTACGGAGATAAAAACATTCCCTTAACGATGGAATATTAACTCCCATAGTTCCCATATTAATAACTATCAGAATCACAAATTCATTTTCTGGATCGTTTGCATAATCGAGCCAACCGGTGCCAAGTCTGGCGCCAGTAAGTACTTTACCATTACTATCATATGCAACCCAGCCTTCCTTAGCATTAGCAGTAACAATTTTTGCCTCAGCAGGAAGACTTCCTTTAAAAAGTTCATCTCTAACAATATCAAAAGTAGTATTTTCTTCACCTTTTGATTCACAACGGATCAACATGGTTTGCTTATATGTTATGTCCTTTAAAGTAGAGATACTTTCCTTATCATTGTTTGAATCCAATTCAGCAATCCTTTTAGTTATTGCTTTTTTTGTATTACGTTTCCAAATCATCATTTCAGCAATACGACAACGACAAGCTTCCATTTGCTCATCAAAATCTCGATGTGGAATCCAATCTATTTCATTTTTGAAATGTTTTGTACAAGTAAGAAATTCACTTGGTGAAATCCAATCATTTACTACAACAAACCTTTTAGATCCCAATTTTAATTGCTCAGGAGTAGGTGTTGCTGTAAAACCAAAAACATAAGGAGTAACGTTATCAAGTAAAAAATCAATAACTTTAACTGTTTGTCCTTTATATTTTGGGTTGAATACACCAACTGCTTGTGCAGCCCAAACTGCATCAGAATGACCACCCCAATGGAGTTCATCACGTAAAAATGCAAGTCTACGTCCTTGTTCTTCAAAAACAGGAAGTAACTCACCGATACGAGAATTTAACATAGAATCAGTCATTAAAACAATAACAAGTTTGCCCCTTTCTAATTCATTTTGAATATGAGCAGCCCTAATTAATTCCTTATCATTATCATCAATACCATCTATGATAACAGTATTATACATTGCATAATAAGGATTATTACGTGCAATATTCCTAACTTCCGTTTGATTAATTAGTCCTTGTTGTGGAACTACATAAACAACAAGTTTAACAGCATCTTTTTTTGTATCATCAATTAACTGAGGAAGTAACATGTTAAAGGCACCATGAGTTTTTCCAGCACCCGTAAGCATTATAACAACTTTCATTATATCTTTATGCAGATTTGCAAGCATATTTTTACCAACAAAAACTTTTCGTTGGATATTTTTACGGTCTGATTCTTTATAGATGGAATAACGTATTGCTGATACGTAATTTCCTTTAGATATATCTTTAGCAGTATTACGTTGGTCTGCTCTGTTACCTGTGAGGTGATATGATTGGTGGGATGAACGTGTGTTTCTAGACATTTGCTACTCCTTATGCGTTGTATGCGTTGTGTACGTTGTATGTGTTGTCTTTCTCAATTGTTTATAATGTAATTATAACATATTTTACTACTGTTTGTCAAGGGGAAAGCCACTTTTTTTTGGAAAAAAGCCACTTTTTTTAAGAAACCATCTTTTTTTTCTTGATGGTTAGTCTACCTTCTGACAAATGATCACCATTACGATAAGTTTTTATTTTGTGACAATGGGAACATAAAGTTTGATAATTACTAGGATGTTCATGTGATGAATCACCATCAATATGGTCAACCTCAAGATTAGAAAAATATTCTGCTTTAGTAATTACACCCTGCCTTACAAGGGGTAACCAAGTATCAGAATAATTACATTTTATACCATCAAGATGTTTTATGACTTTTGTATTTTCATTTTCACAATGATTTTTTACACAAATCCTATGGATTGATGTTCTATTAAGTTTATAGGTCTCCAAATCAATTGTGATTCCCCAAAACGAACTCAGTTCTGCACATTCTGTTTTATACTTTTCTTCTAAATCATATGCATTCATGGCCCTAACATCTGGCATTCCTTTTGTCTTAACAAACCCACGACGAACCGCTTCATTTTGTTTCTTTTTTACATTCTTGGAAGACATTCCAGGAGTTTTCTTTTTATTACAGGCACTACAAAGACCACCAATAGCCATACCTTTAACTATATAAGGTCTCCAACTAAACTCCCCATTTCCGAGTTGATTTTGTGCTTTACGGACTTTACCAGTAGGAGAGTTTTTTGCACAATCAGGATGGGCACAATCAGGTCGATTGTGTTCAGTATGCTTAATACCTTGACGAGAACCTTTAGGGTAGGGATAAATTATTTTACTGCTCATTATATAACACCTCTTTTAAAGGGTTTGTGTTTCACTATCTCTCAATTGTTTATAATGTAATTATAACATATTCAACAGCTGTTTGTCAAGGGGAAAGCCACTTTTTTCAAAAAAAAGCCATTATTTTTTTCGTGCCCAAACGACTAAGCAACCCACTAGAGAACCTACTGAGAAACCTATCAATATGCAAACTATCATAGGTACAAGCATCTATCAATTCCAATTCTTTAAACTATTAAAATTGTTATATGAGAATTCTAGTCTATCAATCAATTTAACTGCACTTCCTTTGCCGTTGACTGCAACGTAACCCTCATCATTGACAGAACGATATCCATTATCAGTCAACACAAAAGTTCCAGGAAATCTTGATACTCCAGCATTCAATTTTTCAATAATCATATTCTTAACAGTAATAAAATTATTATACAAGATACATGCCTTTTCTATTGTTTCTCTGCAAGAATGCAAGATGGACACATGCTCAAGTAATTTCCGATGATGGGCAAGTTTTGCCTTCTCGGTTTTAACCTTATCTGTAAATCGTTTGTTATATCCGTCGATGAAAAACTCAACATATTCTTGGACATGGTCCTTTGGTTTGCTGAACTCTCTACCTTCTCGGATAAACTTATTGTTAAAGGTTTTGAAATGCAATCCTGCTCTGTTACCGACAAGTGTTTTTTGCCAAGAGAGGAATTTATCAAGATTTGCAGTTGCTATCGTTCGGAAAGTTTTACCAGCATTACTCAACAGTTTAGTTATGTCGGCAACTTCATTTCCAACTAGTGCAGAAAAATCTGAAAATTCAGCATTTGCATACCAGACATTAGGAACAGAATTTAGTGCATCAACATCAGCACCAAAAGAGGCAGTCATTTCTGACAATGTTTTTCCTTTATACGTGGTATGAAATACAATTCCAAGATCAGCATTACGGACAGCATCGTTCAAATCTGTATCTTTCAATACAGCATATACTATAGTATTAGGTTGGAATATAGTATACGCATCACCGTCTATGCTTTCATCTTTCAAGTCTGTCTTGACCCACAGCAAGTCTCCTTGCAGAACAATTCCTTTTGGGATGTCAAGTTTAGATAGTTCATCTAGGCAAACATGCAATTTTTCTGCCAAATCACCAGCATATCCCAATTTAGGAATATCATCGTGTGTCTTGACTACTTTCGGAGTCTTATTGAAAACTCCCTTAGTGCCGATGAAGAATTTTTCATCACTGGGATCATAACCACAAAAGATTGCAGGTGCACCATCAAACTTAGTCGTAATACTCACATCCTCAGACTTCTTGGAAAGCAAATCTCGCAAGGATCGTAGGAATGTGATAGATTCTCTAGCACCGTTGGTGCCAAAATTAAAAATTTCATCTTCAACGTGTTCTAAATGTAGATTTTTTTCAGCAGGCATATATTCCCTTATCGCAAAAAGATATTAATGTATTTCTTACCAGTATAGGTACAGTCAAATTCTTTCGACGAACCGATGGATTGTGCATGATAATCATCCTCGTCAAATGACCATCCATCATGTCTTATGATAAATTCTACATTTGTATCAGAACCGTGTTCTTGTTCTAACTCTTTTGCTTTTTTAACTAATTCACTTAACGTCATTATATAAATACTCCCTTTTATAAATCATTCCTAAGAATTTTTAATACTACAACTAAGACATCTTGATCTAATGAATCACCGTTACCAGGTATCCATTGTCGACCATTTTCTTTCATAACTTTTCCAACTGTTATAATCCAATTTGAACCAGAACTTCCTTCAACTGCCTTAACTATTTGTTGGTGCAAATGTGGACCAATCTGTCTAATTGTTCTCAGTTTATCAAATGCTGGGTTCATAATCAAATTACCTCTTTCTCAATTGTTTATACTATAGTATAACATATTGGTATAGTGTTTGTCAAGGGGAAAACCATCTTTTCCTAAAAAAACTTGAAAATAAAATGAGGTTTCATGTATGGAGTGTCCGTATTTTCTCCAGTAGGCCACACTTCAACTGTATCATCTAATCTTTTCTTATAGTGATACCACGCATTCCTACTTGCATAATGTGTTGACAGTTTCATTCTCTTATTCCCTCTCAAAGGTTCAATACACTCAGTTATCAACATAATTTCTTCCAATAAATCTCTATTATCACGTTCCCATCTCTCATGCCATAAATACTGCTTTGATATAAAATGTGTGAATTTCCAAAAATCGTGTCCCATTAACTGTCCATTTCGTATAATGTGTATTCAGTAGTTATTTCAGTATCTTTAGGAATATCTTCCAATGCATATAATTCCATAACTGTAGTTACCAATCTCTTATGATCAGTAGAGGCACAAAAATAAATCAATCGTGGTTTTAAATAACAATTAGGATCTTTTGAATGATTGTAGAATCCTCCTAATGGAGTTCTACAATAGGATTGTGCAAAAGTTTCTTCGGCATGAGGAATTAAAATATGTGCTATACCTAAATTGGTTCCTTCGGATATATCTTTAGTTGCAAATAATCCTAGTCCATTAAGATCTGAATTAGCAATTGTTAAGTAGGATGGAAGTGGATTGTATTTAATAATTTTCTGGTTCCCCCTTTGTCCAAAGTTCAATGAGAGATATTTCTTTTTCTAATTTAGATAACCTTTCTTTTAATTCAAGTATTTCTTGCTCTAATGTACTAATATATTTTTCTACTTCAAATGTTGAACATTCCCATAAACTAGATCCAGGATCCCACTTTGGTTTTTCCATCTAAACCCCCTAGTCTGTTTTAGATTCATCAAACTCCTGTCCTTCAATTTCCCAAGCAACTTTGAAAAACCGATATATCATAAAACCCAATCCAATAAATGCACCTCCTCCCAATCCACTGAGGAGTTCTTCTCCAAATTCTTCCCCAATAACTGCTAAAGTCCCAGTAACTGCCGAAACAGCACCACCTGATATGCCCAAAATTTTCGGGGCATGATCAGATGATCCTGCCTTAGAACCTTCTTTCAATAATCCCACATAAGACAATTCAGCTAAATCAACATTATTATTGGAAATTAACTCTGATTGTTTTGTCACAATATCTCAAATTTGCTGTAAACTATAACTTCTAGAATATCTGGAAACTGTTTCCAATTCATCTTCAACATCAGCAAGTTGCATTATACAACCTCGAACTTCAGCAACAACATCACAATGTTCTCCCATTCCAACAGGATTTTCTAAAAGTATTTGCAAATTCGCCTCGACTTTATCCCGCTTCGCCTTTACTTCACTTTCAACTGCCTTTAACAGCTTCATCCCAATTGAGTTCATGTTTACTCATTCCTCCACGGTAACTTTTCTTTTTACTTTTTGGTTTTGAAACTTTTACTTTAGGAATTCTTTTCTTTTTATCCCTAGTCTTAATTTTAACTCCGTAATCTTCCAATTCTTGAAAATCAGCTGATGTTAATTTCATTATTACTCCTTAATAAACCATCTATTCATAATATTGGAATTATAATATTTCCTAGTGCCATCTGGAAATCTTGCATCCAATACATCCTCTTTAAATTGATACATCGTTTCCGTGTATCCCAATTCTCCTTTCGTTAAACAAAACTTTAAAATTTCAAATTCAAATTCCTCCTTTCCTAATATTTTAATTTCAGTATTCAATTCATCGCAAGATCCAGTATAATCTTTCCAATCAGATTCCTTTTTTACATGCTTGCGGTTTTTTCTGCCTTTCACTTTCATTCTGCGAGTGAATATGAGTTGTTTTTTCCCAATGTAGGATCTTCCAGTATCCTTTCTAACAATGCGATAAACAAACCCAAAAAAAGCAGTAGGATCAAAATCTTCAGTCAACAAAGTGGAGTTCCAATGGCCAAAATCATTCATATCACTTCAATCTTACTTTCTCCATTTTATTCACAGGTACAGTAATATATTGAGAATCTATTAAGGTTTTTACAGTACATACATCTTGCATATCATCCCAACTAACACGTAAAACTGTGCAATCATGGTCTATTCCTCGATGAGAAAATCCGACTATTTGGTTAGTCTCTGTTGCTTTCTGTAATATATTTATAGCATCATTTGTATTGTACATATTTTCTCCTTACTATTTAATTAAAGATTCCAAAACGGAGACCTGCGTGAAATTTTAGATCCTCTTAATGCTGCCAACGTTTTAGTTAAAAATTCCATATATGCATAATGAAATAAACAAAAACAGACATAAATAAAAAGTCCAACTTTAAGCATAATTTATCTTCTCCAAACATCCGCATCCAACCCAGCACATTCTTTTCCGTTTTGACGAAAAAATCCATTATATATCCGCACACTTCTATTGGTAACAGTAACTCCTATAGTTGCATATTCAACAACGATATTTTCCAACCGTGTAAGTCCATGCAACTCTATACCTTTCCAATCTCCAACATGTGGATTTCTAACTTGATTACTAGTAAATCGAATAGGCGTTTCCATTGTACCCTCCCCAATGCAAAATGCACCCTTTTCGATAATTAATTTGCCATCAGTTTCGTGTTCCCCATACAACACCGCACCATTTTCTATTCGGAGATATGCACCCTCTAAAATTCTTACCGTACCTCGAATATGTGTTGCATCGGTATTCGATACTTTAACATCCTTTAGATATTCACCTTGCAGTACTCGATACTTGCCTGGTGCCTGACCCGGAGGAATATCAACTTGCGTTGCAATCATCTCCCACTCATCACAACCACAAACAAACAACCAAAACATCACAAAATATTTTTTCATGGTAAATAAACAGCAACCCCCACACTTATCACCAATCCTATAACTAACCTTACAAAATCCCAACCGACTCCAACAAAACTCTCACGTTGCTTTTTCTTGAGAACTTGTGTCATTGCAATTTCTCTACCAGCAAGCATACCAACAAACAACCACGTTGTACTCATTGGTATAGGATTGACTACTTTGAAAATAAATAATAGAATACCATACACAAAATCTATTATTGTTACCTGTTTCAAATTGATAACATCTGACTTTCTTTGCACCACTTCTTGGATCTTCCCACCTCTGAGGTAGAATATCACACCCAACAATGAAAATGCAGTTGTCAAATACATTACCAACATCGAAACTGGAATATCTCTTGGTAAGAATACACATTCATTTGCTGTATCATGCATCAACCAAGTTATCCATAAAAATGAGGTAGATACTAACTGTAACTTACCCCACATCGGTGAAACATCACTCCACCATTTCTTATTCTTCTTAACGTGCTTTGCAACTAACATCCATATCAAGAATGCAACAACACTTGCAACCACATATCCTGTAACAGATTTCTTCACCATCTTCATAATAGTAGGTGTTGATGCAAATGTCGTTAATGTAAACAACGTTGTAGATACTGGGACACCAACCCTTGTTAATATTAACAAACATACAGGTGCCAGTAAATATTTATATCTAAAAACATCGGGATATGGTATCGTTGACAACCTACCCCACGACAAATCTCCATCATTCAAAAACCAACCAACTGTTGCAGTTACAACCATGATTCCACCAAACCATAACCATAGATGATACCATGCTCTCTGTTTGTTTGATGATATAAAAGTTCCTAATGTTTGAATACTGTCATTTGCAACAACAGCATATGCCGACATAAAAAATCCGATTAATAATAAATGCTCCAATTCTATTTACCTTTCAACTGTTCTATCTCTTTTTTTAATTCGTCCATTCGTCTTTCTTTCCATTGTCTATGAACTTCATTGGAAACACCCGTTTCAAATCCCATTTTAGTAGAGGTGCTTTTTTTATCTGGAGGTATATAATAATTTGAAACTTGTTTCAATTGCACCTCTAAAATTCCCAACTTTTTATTATTTTCCTCGTTCAATTTTCCCCCTTTTCTTTTTTCTTCTCTGTCACTTCTTTACATTGCAATTGGGCCTCTAGTTTTTCAACCTGTTCATTTGCTTTCCGTAATTTTCCTTCCAATTCTAATTCCTTTCTTTGTCTATAAGCAATTTCTTGTTCAAAGGTAATTGCTTGCTCTTTAACCAAATGACTTTCTGCAAAATCACATCCTCCCGACAACAACAATCCCATTACTAAAATAAAAAGAATAGCTCTACCCATAAAACTTTCTCCTATCATTCGACTAACCTCAATCTTCCTTTTCCATAACGTAAATCATAAAATTTCAATTTTATAAGACAATCGTATTCACAATACTTTTTTTCAATCCCTTCTTCTATTTTCACTTGTAATTTATACCCCTTTATGAGATCACAATATTTACTTAACAATTTACAATCCATACATTCATATTCTAGCATTATACAGTAAAACTCTCCCCACATCCACATGTGCTATTTGCATTCGGATTGACTATCTTAAACCCACTGCCGTTCAAACCACCTTCAAAATCTATTGCAGAACCTGCCAGATATAAGACACTACGGTTATCCACAATAAGATCGAACCCACCGACATCAACAACCTTATCAGCATCCCCACCATTGTCGAACCCCAATTCGTACATGAACCCCGAACAACCACCACCGACTACTTTAACTCGTAGTCCGTGGCTGTCATCTTCTCGGAGTTCTATTGCTTTTGTTTTTGCTGTACTAGTTATAGATAACATTATCTGCCCTCATAAAAACCAGTATCTTTAATTGGAATATGTGGGTTTGATCCACCAGTAGTTACCTTTGAACTTTCTTCCAATGCTGGTTTCTCTACTTCGGTATCAATAACTCTATGCACTAAATCTACATTAACGGATCCTGTTGGCATTTGTCGCATTTCTGCATGTTCTGCATCTGTGCATGATCTATCTAATGGGACATTAGGATCACCTTCTGCAACTTGCTTAAATTCGTGTTCATCCAGATAATCTTGTAATTCTTCACCATCAACATCAGCAAGAATAACATTATCAAACTGTACACATGGTTGCAATGTTTGCCCAGTTTTTTGTACCATTTCTTGAAAATTCTCTGGTATATGTATCTGCCTTTCTTCATACTCTATACCATATTTAGCTAATACTTCCCTAACACCACGACTCCACCCACATTGTTGTTTTAAATATGCTATAACCGCCATTAGCCTATACTCCCTTCCATTTGTAGTTGTATTAACTTGTTTAGTTCTACTGCATATTCCATCGGCAATTCTTTCACTAGTGGTTCAATAAACCCATTAACAATCATTGCTGATGCATCTTCTTCTGAAAGTCCTCTACTCATAAGGTAGAATAATTGCTCTTCACCAATCTTACTCACCCTCGCTTCATGTTCAACGTTAACATCATTATTATCTACTTCAATATAAGGATATGTATCTGATTGTGAATCCTCATCCAACATCAATGCATCACACACCACATTGGACTTACAATCGGATGCATCCTTACCTACCTTAATCAACCCCCTATATGATGTTCTTCCACCACCCTTACTAATAGATTTAGATATAATTTTAGAACTTGTGTTTGGTGCATTATGTACTATCTTTCCCCCTGTATCCTGATGCTGACCTTCACCAGCAAATGCAATAGACAATATCTCCCCATGTGCATTCTCACCATTCAAATACACACTTGGATATTTCATCGTGACCCTACTCCCCAAATTTCCGTCTACCCATTCCATCACCGCACCTTCTTCAGCAATTGCACGTTTGGTGACTAGGTTATAAACATTACCAGACCAGTTCTGTATAGTAGAATATCTCACTCTGGAATTCTTCTTACAAATAATTTCTACTACTGCACTATGTAATGATGCACTCGTATATGCTGGTGCAGTACATCCCTCAACATAATGGATCTGCGAACCTTCATCAGCAATAATCAAAGTCCGTTCAAACTGACCCATACTTTCTGAATTGATGCGAAAATATGCTTGTAACGGATAATCTATTTTAACTCCCTTTGGAACGTATATAAAACTCCCACCTGACCATACTGCACTATTCAATGCAGAGAATTTATTATCAAGTACGGGTATGACAGTTCCAAAATGCTCTTCAAAAATATCTGGATGTTCTTTTAGTGCTGTCTCTGGATCTAAAAATATAACTCCAAGATCGGTCAATCCCCTTTTCATATCGTGGTATACAACTTCAGAATCATATTGCCCACCAGCACCAGACAAATATTTCTGTTCTGCTTCTGGTATTCCCAACCTATCAAAAGTATTCTTTATATCATCTGGAACATCATCCCAGTTTCTCTCTGATTTCTCTGAATGGGATACATAATATCGTATATCATCATAATCCAATCCAGATAAATCTGCACCCCAAGTCAAATCTGCTTTTTCTAAAAATACTTTATAGGCATCTAGACGATAATCTAACATCCACCTTGGTTCTTCTTTCAAATTAGATATTTGTCTAATTGCCATAGGTGTCAATCCCTTGTCAAATTCTACTTTGGGTTTAACATCATCTGAAAACCCATATTTATAATCATTTAACATCTATTTTACCCCTGCAAGTTCTTGTAACATATGCCAATTTCTCAAACGTTCCTCCTGAGAATTCAACAATTCTGGTGAAGGATTATCATCTTCGTCAAAGTGTTTTGCAAAACGTCCTTCACTCCGAGCAAATGTGATAAAATCAATAGTCTCACCTGTTTTGCGGATTGTGTACCAATCATCCTTTACAGATGGATTCCCTTTCAAGTCTAGGCGTTCCTTAATGGTATTTCCTTTTCGTGGATCATGTATCATCATCGGAAATGCTCTTGAATCCACAGCCAATTTTGCTTGGTGCATTGCCATATTATCGGCAACACCATGTTCTGGTTGACAGGTGGAATAAACTATAATAACTGATGGTCCAGGGAACTCCATTGCTTCTATCATGGCACGATACATATGATTGAAATGGGCGCACGTTGTTTGTGCAACGTATACATTTGGATGCATGACACAAATCTGTGCAAGTTCCTTACGTCCTTCTCGTTTACCTTTCAGTTCCTTTCCGTAATCTGCCATATCTGATTGTTGGGCCATAAAACTTGCAGTTGATGCTTGTCCACCAGTATTGGAATAAACTTGCGTATCCAATACTAATACGTTAATATCTTGTCCAGACATCAGCATTCGTGAAAGTGCTTGAAATCCGATATCCAACATTGCACCATCCCCACCGACAACCCATAATTTTTTGTCATTCCAACCCATCTGATCCCATCGAGAACGAATTCCCATTGCAAATGTTGGTGCATTCTCAAATAATGAATTTGCCCAAGGAATTGTATATGGATTGTATGGATATGTTGCAGTATAGACCGTATTACATCCTGTAGATGCAACCATCCCAAAATTATCTGCACCATATGTAAATCCAACTGCCGCTGTCATCATACGGAGTGCAGTTGCCTCACCACAACCCATACATGATCCTGCACCACCAACATACAATAATGATTCTGGACTTAACATCATATCAGTCAATAAACGATCATTGATAAATCGTTCTGGTGTACTAGGCAATTTATTATAGAAATCCCATGTTGCATCAAACTGGTTTCGATTAATTTCTGTTTTGGGTATCATAGATAATGCATTATGATCACCACAAGCTTCAACACATTCTGCACAACCTTTACATTTCGTAGGATCTATAAAGATACCAAAAAGACCACCTTCCTCACCCTTTTTCTCGTATAATGAAGTATATTTCTGAGTCTCTGTAAATCGTGAACGAAATAAATCCTTATTACATTCCAGAACATCCTCAAGTTCTGTCTCTAATGTATCCTTCTCTACTATCTTCCCAAGAATTGCAGTATCTGGACATTCGATAACACATTCCATACATCCAACACACATAGAAGGATCATAAAATGGTATCTCAGGTGCAATATAACTGAAATCTCGATATGATCCAGTTCCTGCTGGAATTATACTCCTAGCAGTATCCAAATCTGCTTCCAGATCATTATCTTCTCCCATTGCATAAGCATCAAGTACCGTAGTATTGAAATTTTCTATATTTACTAATTCTAGCATCGTCCCCTCTAAGTGTAATACGGATTAGCACCAGCATCATGGTCGGTAACATCTCTAATGTCATCTATAGCAGGAAATTCCTCATATATCATCTTTTCTACACCATGCTTTAATGTAACAGCTGATGATGAACATCCTTGACATCCACCACTCATTTCAATATATAAAATGGAATCACCCTCATCATACCTAACTACATCAACTTGTCCACCATGAGATTTTATTTGTGGATTAATGTAATTATTCAATGATTCTTGTACATCACGTTCCATATCATTAAATACAGGTTTATTTGGATTGTCTATGATAAATCCAGAGGCATTAATATCTTCCTTATAATCTATAGTCGATCCTTTAAGACTATCAATAGAAACATCATCAACGACAAGAGTAACATCATCAAATTCATAAAAATCATCTCGCATGTGGGCTGCGGGCTCTTCTTCTTTTTGTGCTATCCCCATCGTGTACTCGTATTCTGTTGCTGTCCTTCCCTTTATCATTACCCGAACTAGGGCGTCTTCGGGATCGACTTCTTCTCCTTTTGCTATCACCTCTTGGAAAATCTTCAGTGCGCTTGGGGTCACGTTTAAGGCGTGTTGACTCATTAGGGTTTCTCCTTTTATTCAAAAGTTTTTCATTCTTTTTCTGTTGCATTTCACGCAAATCTTTACTAACATTCCTTTTCGGCATTCGATTGAAGTGATTTTTTAATTGAGAATTTGGTACTCTTGTTCTATCTGTTTTACTCCTAATTACTATAGTTGATGGTTCATCATACCACAACCTATTATAATAATAGATTCTTTTTGGTATTGGTTTTGGAACATATGCATATCTATACACATGTGGATGGTGATATATACGAACTACATCATGCGGAATTTCATATTGTACTGTGGTTACACAACCTCCAAGAAATAATGTACTAACAACAACCCCTATTTCTATTGCAGTCCTCAACATTATATCTCCTATGTAGGATTGGATGCCATATGCTTAGTTATTTCTTCCGTAGTTTTTGCTTTGTATGCAACCTTTCCAGGTATATTCCATTTAACATTTTTATCATCTAACTTACCACTTTTAACCAAATCCCATGCATCTCTAACTGATTTAGCTTCAATTTCAACTGTGTTCTCAGATGCCTGAGTATATGTAATACGAAAAGTCTTCATATCATCTCCTTCTAATTCTGCGTTGCATTAATTTTTCCATGTTGATACGGCCTTCTGTGTAACCTCTTCACAACGTCCATAGCAACATCATCCATTTCTACTAATTCACCCTTACAATATCCTTGCACCTTTCCTATAAACGTTGGGCACCGTTTATCAGGTGTAAATTTAAAATAGTTTACATCATTTTTACAACTTTTACATTTATACTTCGCCCACATTTTTTCCTCCTACAAATCACTGAACATTAAAATTATCAATGCTATAATAGTAAATATGAACAAAATCAAAGTCCATTCTATTAATTTTTGTACTGTTACCTTAAGCATTTAAGTAATTACCTCATATAACAAGGCAAGAAACCCATAAATAATCCCAACAACACAAAAATATTTAAAATATTCATGTATAATCCATCTTCTAAATGGAGTAATTCTAAAAGCAGTTTCTCCTAACCCCCGATTCCACACCTTATAAAATGTCCGTATCATCTGTTTCTACGACCTCCTCGATTTCCACGCATTTGTCTAAATTGCTCAATCATACTTTGTCTTTCTTCTGGTGATGCATTTTGGAATCTCTCTATCTGTGCTTGCCAATTGGCACCTCCAGTTCTTCCTCTCCTACTAGTTCTTTGTCGTACTCTACTATCCTTTTCAGTTGTTTCTGTCTTTTCAGTAGTTGTTTTGCCATCTCCACTTTTAGTGGATACATTACTTCTTTTTGATCTTGATTGTTTCTTGATTGCATTAAGAAACCCAACACTTTCAATAGTATATTCTTTACCATCATCTAACCGTATCTTACCCTTAGATATTTCATTAACAGCAATATCATCAACCAAAACGTCACCAATTTCAACAATCCGAACCCTACGATTTCTAACATTTCTAACATATCCTCTCGCAAAATCTTTTCCTACAATAGTTCCAAGCAATTCATATTTTGGAGTCAAATCTGGTTTCGTCCACCCCAAAGGTCTAAACAAAAAATTGGAAGTTATAGGTCTATAATAATCATAACCATCCCAATTAATATCAATAAAACTAGTAAGTACCAACAACAAACTTAACATTAGTCACTCGCATTCTCTAGTAGAGTATTGTCCTGTTCTGCATTATTAAACCAAAAATCAATTACCTTGGACCAAGACCCAACGAATGCTCCAATTAATACCAAAAGTACTTCCTTCCAACCTTCACTGATATCCTTACCCATTGCAACAAACGTCATCATCAGTACCAAAATCATTGCAAAAATTGCAATTATGGATATGGTTGAATACCATTTCCGTTGACTTCTATACAATATCAATTTCAAAAGTTCTTCATTCACCATTTGCTCATTTTGCTCCTCTAACAAATTTAAATCTATATCATCATCTTCTTCTATCATATTTTCGATTTTTTCGTGTATTTTTGATCTATCTCTACTCATAAACGTTATCCTTTGCACTTATCACATTTACATGACCATTCTGTTGTACCCTTTCCTTTAAAGTTATCACATACATGACTGATACCTGGAATCATAGGTGGCATTACTCCTTCTGTCTTATCATATCCACAACGCAACCCAAACCCTACTCCGATCAACCAAATTATATGCTTACAATTAAAACAACACCTATCAGTCTCCTGAAAGGTGTGTCCGTGTTTTTGTATCTTCAACATTACCATCCTTCTCAAACTTCTTTTTATAAAAAGATCCATTTCTAACAGTGTATCTAGTATTCACATTAATAGTTCGGAGAGGTTTGTCGATGCTATCCCAAAGAACCCATTTTTCTTTGAATTGCTCAAACCTCTCTAATTCTTCTTTAGAAGATTTCACATGAACCTCCACTACATGCCAATTCCCCTTGGAGATCTGTATTATCTTCAATCTCCTTTACTTCTTCAAGATCAATAGTAGTTATATGGGCAGAAAATCTATCGAACTCCTCCTGATCAATATCTTCAAATGGTGCTTGGACATAAGTCCCATTATCATATGGCAAAAAGGACAAACCATTAAACGAATCTTGATTATCCCATAACCAAGAAGAAACTTGTCCCCAATCCTCCTGCTTAATACTAACAGTAGCAGATACATTATGAGTATTCATTCCACCATTATGTCCAGTTTGAACCCAAGATTCAGTAAAATGTTTGATCCTATTCAGCAAACTATGAACAGGTTCATTCCGTGTTTTTGCACCATCAGGTGCTTTGACAGGAACAGTAATAACTGCCCCAGGCCCAAACAATTCATCCTCAACAACCTCAGGAACCTTTTCCAATAGATAACGATAAATTGCCTCATTTTTACCTACTCGAATTCGACGTTTATAATATTCATTATGCCATGCATGAATTCCAGAAGAAGTACCTAAAACCAGACTGCCTGTCCCCTCCGGTTTAATACAAGTAATTCTCCTAGCAGGATTTATCCCTATAAGTCTTGCTAACTTTTGATTTTCTTCTACAGCACTACTCGCCGCAACTGAAAAATCAAAATCAGATTCATCTATAGATGCAATCCCAGTAAGTGATACTCCCAACAATGCTTCCTTCTCTGTTTGCTTTTTCCATTGAGGTCTCAAATAATGAAAATTAGTATATGATGCCTGCAATGTCCCAATGAAAGCAGCTGCTTTAGCACGTCTATTCAAATCTTCTTGAGATTCTAAATTTGAAACGTTGATGGATGTCAAATTACAAAATTGATAAGGATTCAAACTAATTTCACAGCATGGATTAGATCCTAATTCTATATTATTAGTAAAATACAATCCAGGTTCACCAGATCCAGAATCTTTAATAATTTCCCATTTTGACTCAAAAACATCTTTTGTAATCAGAGGTCTTGCAATTACAATCGAATTGTTAGACCTTGCACGTTCTGGATAGAAATAATACCATTCAAGTTTGCCAGTTTCTCTAAAATTCTTATAGGTATCTGCATCTAGAAAAACATCTGTAGTTTTATATTTCTTCCCATTCTTCCATGCACCAACTCTCAGATTATATGCGCCTTCAGTAACCGACAGGACCTCTTCTTCAACAGCATCATAAGCAGATTTGCAATTCAACATTTCTTGATCTTCAATACTGAACAAACTAATCAATGCAGAACGTCTTATCCCACCTGCTAATACTGCATCAGCAATCAAACAAAGTATATCATGGCACTCTAATGGAGTAAGTTTATCTCCGTCATCCTTAGCATCTAACATAGACTGAATCTGATTCAAAGATTTTTTAAGTGGTTCTGGTCCAGGTGCTTTCCCACCACTAATAACTAAACGGGCACCCTTTTCTCTTATTGCCCTATAATCAAATAGAGGCAATGATCTCCCTTGAAAATATGCTTTCATCAATACTTTAACTGCATCTGCCCAACCTTCTATAGAATCCTGTACAAGATACCGTCTTGACTTTAAAGGTTTTCTAATTTCTGGGATCTTATCTACATGATGCCGTTGTACTGAATAACCAACTCCGCACCCACTCAATAGTAGAAACATAGTTTCGGCAAATGCCAATGTATCTGTTATCGGTAAGTAGGAACAATTGAACATTCTTGATGGATTGACATCAATTGCCATTCCTGCAAATTGCATGGAACGCATTGATGGAATTACTTTCTTTTTGTATACATATTTGTAAGCATCCTCAATTTCACTCTCTAATTCAGGAAAATTATTAATATGCATCTGTTTATTTCGATCTACAGTTTCTTTATAGGTTTCTCTGCGTTGTTTACTCGGTAAATATTTTGCGTACTTCATGTGATGAGTTAAATCACTCAAAAACTCAAGATTTTTATCCATGTACTCCTCTCCTCAACATTTTTGCCATGTCCTCAATGAAAATTTGGCCTTCATTCCTGTATGGGTATTTTTATTTATTAAGTTGACGATTTTTGCTGAATTCATTCCAGACAAAAAAATGTCATTTATATCTTTCTCTTTCAACTTCTCTGGCCAGATGCAAATAGGATATCCCATATCAATGTACCTATTCATTCTCTTAACCGTATCTATATTCCTTGGTTCATTATCCATAACAACAACACCTTTTGATGGGTCAACTATATCAGGTAAAAGTTCACAGTCGCCACCACCCAAAGCAATGCAATTAGGAAGAAACAAACTATCAAAAGGACCTTCGACAACATAAACAGTTTTGTTAAAATCAATCTTATCTAAACCAAACACCTTTGGAATATCATCAACAATTTTAATTGTGATATACCTCTTATCCTGATCAACATTATCAATCGTTCTCCCTTGCAAATGCGTAAGTTCTTTTTCACGGCTGTAAAAGGGAATTATAATTCTAGATTGGGTTTTGTCTAAGGAAGGATACTTATCAGGAAGAATATCATCAATAAAAACACCCCACTCCTCCGTAAAGTAAAAATCATTTAATTTAGGTAATTGTCTGTTCATTAAATATTTCACTGCCACGTGATCATCATCTAACGTTATTATAGGTACTATATATTTAGATTTTAAGGTTGTTCTAAAACTGGGTTTTTCAAATTTAAATTCAGGTTTTTTATAATTAGCAAATCCCGTATCACCAGACTTCCATCGTTCCATCACATATTTTTTGTATAATTCAGAATCTAATTGTTTTATAAAATTTGCCAATGTTGTTCCTACTCCACAATTATGACATTTATAAAACATCCCTCCTTTTTTGCGATAAAAAAATCCCCTTGCTTTTTTTAGATTCCTTTTAGAATCTCCGCATAAGGGGCACCTACAATTATATAAATAATCACTTTTATGTGTGAAGTTGGATAGGCGGTTGCCAATTAATTTAACATACTTAATATCACTTACTATGCTCATAATATGTATATTATAACATAAAAATAGCCATTTGTCAAGCTTTATTTCATCATTTGTACTAAAGATAATACCGCACTTAAAATTGCTGGAATACCAGCACCAAAAATCACTGCCTTCCAACCAATGCTAAGTGATGTTTCCAAGGTAGTCAATCTCAAGTCTAAATGGTGCAGATGATTATCCTTCATAAGTCGGATGTCATCTCCTAACTCAGATATTTTCCCTTCAAGATCTTTTACTTTCTCGTATACGAGATTGACGGATTCCTCCATCATATGCCTCCACAAATTCTATCTGCAATACTATCTCATTTTAATAACTGCTTTTATTTAGTAGTATTAATATTTCTATTTTACATCCAATATTGCTCTCGGAGTATAATCAGAGAATTTTTTTCTCTTTTTCTTATTACGTTTTCTATGTTTCTTTTGTGCAGATTTACTGACAGGTGGGTCGTCGGGAGGAAGTCCAGCAAAATTTCCTGAAGAGGCATTAGTTGCAGGCATTGCTTCCAAAGTTAATCTCTGGTCTACTACTTTAAATCCACGTTTTTTTGTGATGGTTTTCGCCATCAGATTTATCTCCTCTGTTTCTTTATCTCGGACAAAAACAAAAGGTATATTTCCATCCAATTCCATTTCTCTAATCATTTCATATGAATTTTCACTCAACGAACTAGTTAAATTACTATATCTATTATTGAAAATTCTAATGAAATCTGAATTAGTAATTTGTTCCCCGGAATTAATTCCATCGAAGAACCTTTTATTACCCTCTACATTCCCAAACACATTCTCAGTATACATTTCAAGTTTTTTAATGCTTGCAACAGAAACTCCAGCATTTAAAAATTCAATGTCTTCCATCAAGTATTTAGCATATGTATTTTCATAATTCCTTTCTTCTTTAAGTAATAACAAAGAAGCGGCAGCAATACTGATAAAATTTTTACTAAGAAATGGAACTTTATATAAAACCTTTTTGAGATTCCAAATCATTCGTTCAAATCTACCGTATGCTTGTTTTTCAGCAGATGTCTCCAAATCTTTCATTTTCTTGAGTATATTTCCCTTATCGTCAATTATACCCAATCTATATGCTTTAGTTTTCTTGAATGGAGTCACCAAAGCTTTAATGAAACGATACACTAAATAGTAATCTGTTACACTAGCCATTAAATTTCCCTAAGACAATCTATAAAGGTTTGATTCAATGCAATTGAATCAGTAATTATGGTTTTCCCGTTCACACCCTGCACAACTTCAGGAAGATAACTAAGTTGTATCAAAAAGGGTTTAAGCAAAGGCCAATATTGTTCTTCTAATTTAAAGAATAACATCCTAACAGCAGATTCACCAAAGATATTAAATAAAAATATCAAATGGTTACAAATTAAATTAGTTTTTGCCTCTCCTTTGTTTAAATACCTATTAAACAAACGTTTTAAATATTTAAAGTATTTCAAATCATCATAGAATTCATCTATGCCAGTACAATGTGGATTTTGATAATGATGAGCGGCATACAATATAAAGTTTTTTTCATTCAAATCAGGAAAATTCATAATCTATAGTTATTCAGATGCTTCCTCCGCTGGTTCTGGTTCTGGTGCGGGTGCTGGTGTTGCTCCTGATACAGTCCAACCTGTTCCACTAACTGAAACTAAACATTGTATGTTTCCAGTTGCTGGTTCTGTAAAAATCCAACCCTGTCCATCTACAAATTCAGTATTAGCAAATTGATGTGGATTCCAATTTGGTTTTGCTGGTGCTATTTTAGCCATTTTATTCCTCCGAATTTACTTCGTATGATGGTTTTAATAACGTACATAATTCTTCAAGTTGTTTTACACTTAAATTTTCTGCTAAAAATAATGCAATATCTTTAACACCTACTCCAGTTACTTCTTTTAATTGTTCTTCTGTTTCTACAGTTTTTTTGCCTTTACGTGTTGCAATACGATTAATCGCATTACGATAGGCCCTAGATTTACCATCCAACTTAGCATCCACTTTAGTCTTTTTTTCCTCTTTTTCAGTTTCTTCTTCTGGATTATTTACTTCAGAATTTTCAGGATTGATATTGCCTGAAATTATATTCCGAATTAAATCTACTAAATCATCATCCTTTGCTTTTGAAAAAGGTCTTGCAACCCTATCTGCAAAATCTCTCATTGTTTTCCTCCTTGTAGGTTAGTAATAATTGTTTAATACCCTTATTACGTTTTTTCTTATCATCAAAATTGTTATCTATTATCAAGTCCCAATCTCCCCAGGTGTCCAATGAGTTTTCTGCAATGTGTTTGTTTGGCTGATGTAAATCTCTCTCAATTCGGATTAATAATCCGCCTAAATCCCGTATTCTCTGTGCCTCATTTGGATATCTCAAATCATCTATTATCCAATAATCACCATTAATTTTTTCGTTTGAAGTTCCAAATAACGCATTAATCCAGATTTCAGGATCCCCATAATCTCTTGCTGTATTCCCTATCGTTTGCAACAATGTTCTATAATTCGATTTTTTAAATTCTTCGTCCTTACCTCTTCTATGCAGATAAACAACTTTCTTCTTTTGTTTATCCTTTTTAATAGTTTCTATATCCACACCATACAATTTAGATACAATTTCATAAAGAGGTTGTGCGAAACTTTTTACTTTAACTTGCTTTCCTTCTTCTGTTAATATTTTGTGTAATGTCTTTGCAACTCTTGATTTTCCAGATCTTATTTTTCCACTGATACCTATAACCATTATTCATCCTTAACTTTTTAAGCATCTTCCTATATTTCAAATTGCTCTGCATCAAGTACTTTCAACGTGTTCAGAATATTTTTTTCTCTTGAGCCTTCTAGGTTTTTTTGAACTCCAAGGATCTTTCCAACGTTTTCTACGAGTTGCCCATTTCTTGGCGGTAGCAGTAGCAATAGCATAAATCTTACTCTTTTCCCAATTAGAGTGGTCACGTTTTAATGCCTTAACTATCTCCTCCTTTTTCTTTTTCTCATTATCAGTTAATGGTCTTTCTGTAACAAAATTTTGCACTTTTTCTTCTGGTGTAATAGTTTGTAAATATTCACGATATGCATTTGTACCAACTTCATGGTGTTCCCTAATCCCCATATATTTTCGTAAATCATCATAAAGGTTTTGTCCATCACGTTTACTCATTACAGTTGGCAATCTGTATAAGAATAAATCTTTATCTCCATTGCGAACTAATTCTCGCAATTTGGAAGCAGATACTCCAGAAACTCCCTTTGAATCTGGATTTCTCTGTCCTGCACTGACAACTCTTATATCTACAGGAAATTCATAATATCCGTGTTTTGAATCAATACCATTATATCTATTTAGCATACTGTCAAAGTCACGTACCCTATCAGATCCCACAACCATTGTTACTTCTTCAAACCCCATATCATACAACATGACAAGGGCATGTAAAACAATTTTGACTTTCGGATTAGATATTATATTCTTTGAGTATCTAGGAAATGCACGTTTCATGTATCTGTACTTCAACTTGTGTGGCAATGGATCAGTTTGAGAATTTTGTCTCCAACTAGGAAAGATAAAAAATTTATCAGCTCTAACAGATGCAACCTTACTGATCAATCTTTCATGTCCTATAGTAGGAGGATTGAATCTCCCAAATGTGAATGCAACACTTTTCATTTTACGTTTTGAAATAGTATCCTAACTATTTTATCCTTGACTGCTCTCTTACCAGGCCATTCATTAAATTCTCTCTGATTTTTAACATATTGGACTGAATCATCTTCTACATACAAAAAAACAATTCCACCCTTCTTGTGTGCTTTCTTAACAAGTTTCTTGACTTCAGACTTCAATTTACTAGGTATCTTTCCATAATCAGTATCGTGCATCTCATTTAAAAAGTCGATAAATTTTAACATTGATTATCTCCTTACCCATTTCCTAAATAAACTATTCCAATCAGATGATTCCATAACCTTTAACTTAATGCTTCCTACTATCTTTTTTACATCGTCCAAATATGGTTTAAATTTAGAACCAAGATTTTTAGTACTACTATCGTGGATAACACTATTAGCATCAACATATATTTTCTTTATTCTAATACTGTCCATTACAACTTCATTATATGGCGCACTAGTTTTCCGTGGATCACCCCCTAACATAGAGAACTCAATCCAATTTTCTGTAAAATATTCTTCCGCAAAATCAAATAATTCCTTCGTCATTTGGAAGATTGTTTGCTTTAATTTCCTTTCGATTTTTTTATGTTCTTTAACTACTCGTTTCCATTCTGCCGACTCTACATCGTATTTAGATGCAACGTTACGCAATGCAGCTTGTAAATTATGAATTATTCCCTTATCTGCTAATGCTTCCTTATCAGTCTTATTGAGTATTTTCTTTCCTTGTCCACCTGCCCAAAAAACTATCATCCAATCAAGAGTGGACATAATTCGAGTTGGAAGAACATAATATTCCACATCTTCAAAAAATTTACGTATAGGATTATTATAAACAATTTTTTCAGTATGAGTACGTATAATATCCCTATATCCTCGTTCATAACCCGTAAAAAAGTCTGGGTTAGATGCTTGGATCTCTTTATTAGTAGTAAACTGTTTTAAATCTAACCATCGACGGCCTTGTCTATCAGAACCAGTAAATATATCAAAACTCCCTGTAAATGCAACATCACCAACGATCTCAGCAACAAATCCACCTGTAGTTGCAATACCCTCAACTGCTATTTCACCGGATTCAACATCTGACAATTCTGTAAATGCTGATATTTGTTTTGCAGTTCCTTGGATATCTATCAGAGTTTTTAAACCATCTGCATCGGTAGAATGCAATGCCTTTACATCCTTTTCACCAACTTGCAATCGTTTCATCATAGTCCTTGAAAGTGGAAATGGCATAGTTGCAAATCTACTCAACCATTTTTCATATGACTTAAATTTTTGTCCTAATATTGCTCTAGTGGCGGCAGATACCCGTCTTGCCTCATCTAATTGTGTATATTCTCTAAACCGTATCATTCTGTGTATCTCCTAAATAAACTGTCAATATTTGACTTTTGAACAGATCTGATCTTTACTCCTCTAACAGACTTCAACATTCGTTTAATTTCTTTTTCAGCAAATGCAGACTTTTCAAAAAAATCATCTGGATTATGTGGGGTATCTGGATCTGATATTTGCTGTGCCATTCTATCAAGGTCGTACCAAACTTCTTTGATTTTAAAATTTCTCATTAAACCTTCACTGTATGGAATGCCTTTATAATTAGAACGTAGCAACGACTTCTGAAAAATTGGCAATCCTTCCCGCAATGAACTTTCTGCATTATCAAATAATTCTTTAGTTAATTCCCGAAGGAGTTTATTAAAAGTTCTTTTTGCCTCATCAACTTCTCTTTTACTAACACCTATCTTATTAAAATCTTCATCCCACTCTAAAGCATCCATATACATCTTGGATTCTACCCAAAACTTTTTAGCATCTCTTCCGTCAACAATTGCCTTTTTCATCTTCTTAATTAAAAACCTAAATGCTATCTTGTCCCAAAATTCTACAAATGTTTTAGGAAGTCTACTCATCCTTTTTATCACATTAAACATACTGGTAGAATATTTTGTTTTCCAAGTTGCAAAATCACTATCATCAAAACTATCTGCCAATTTACCAAGATCAAACCAACGTCGACCTTGATTGTCTGGAATAGAATAGATATCATAAGGAGCATTCAATGATACAGTTCCTTCTAATTCTATAGCAATCCCACCTTTTGTTGCAACACCCTGATCGAATGTTCTATGAGCAAAATCTGAACGTACATATGTCATCACAGAAATAGTTTTCGCACTGTTTTGATTACCAATCAACTCTACCAATCCACCAAAATGTGTCATGTGAATTGCAGTAGTATCTTCTGCCAAACCTAATCGACGCATCATAGGACCAGAAATTGGTAAGATTGCCTCATGTTCGGAACTCAACCACAATTTATAAGGAGCAGCTCGACCACTCAACCACTTTCTAGTAGCGGCACTTGCTCTCTCGTTTAACTGCGAATATTCTTTAAATCTTATCATTTTAACAATGTTACCTTCTTTGTAATTTCTGCAAATGTCTGCCGAGCATCACTAGTAGGAGCCTTCCCCGTCATTCTAATATATCCAGCAACATCAATTCCATGCATTTTTGTTCCATCTGAATTAAGTCCGACTTCACTTCCGAACATACTCACACCAGCAAACGTTCCAATATCTGCATCAACTGTTACATAACATTCTTTGATCTTAATATCAACCAAATCAATTTCATTCCAAGAACCTCTTGCACTTCCTAAATGTGCAGGATCAAGCAAAGTTTCAAACCTACGTATATAAGGTTTCCATACCATACTCTCCATTAGATCAAACCAACGTTTAATTGCATATGCTTTAATTTTGCCTCCGAAAGCAACTTTATTTCCTAACAACACAAACGGAGATGGTGTTGAAAGTGTTTCCTTCCGTCCCAGCAATGCTTCTTGTTCTGTAGTTAGATCACCCGCCTTTCTATCAAACAACACTTCGTATACAATTTGAGCTCTTGCTTTCTCTACCCGTTTAAGCATATCACCCAAAGTATCGGTAAGCATTAACCATAATTTATTAGGCATCTCATGGAATGCTGTTGTAGGAAGTAAATATTGCAATGGGATAAATCTTCTACCCTGTACATCAATTTTACTGTGTAAATCAAAATTAGATGTAAATACAGGATACCCTTCAACAATTAAAACGACTCCACCATCAGTAGCAACTCCTTCAGCCCATGTACTAGAAGTTTTAGGATCTGTCATACAAGGCAATGCCTTTTGTCTTCCTTGCATACGTTTTACATCTTTCACATATTTAGGTTCAGTCAAATGAGCAGCCGTAACTCGTTTCTTAATGCCGAAAAGTCTCTTTGCTATAGTTCTAGAAACTGGTAATAAAACTTCTCGTCCTGTTGCATCTACTCTCGGATTACCAAAATCAGGTTCATTAAAAACAATCTCATCTATAGTCTTTCTACCAAAAGCTTCGTTTATATATTCTTTAAATCTTTGCATTTAATAGTCCGTCGGGAATTTTCTTCCAGTGGCAATGTTAAGTTTAATCCTATTGTTTAATTGCTGTAATTTTTTCGTTTCTGTATTTAATATTCTCAATGCATCACTTGGACTGCTAAAACCTTCTATCGGAAATCTATATCCTTGTGATTTCTTCCAGATCTTCAATTCAACATCTCCAAAATCACGGGAAGACTTCAAGTTATAAGGTTCACGAAACCATAAATTCTCAGCAAGTTTCTCTGCACTAATAAAAACCTTTAAGATTTTCGTGTCAATCATTAAAATTTCGTCCCACATTTCATCTATTCCAGGAGAACTTCTTCCACCAATTAAAAAGAAATTAGCAATACTCTCTTTATACTTTGCCTTCTTCAATTCAGCTTCTATTTTATCAATATACATTTTGATTGCAGCTGCTTTTTCTTTACCAGTTCCCCACTCAAAAATACTCCCATAATCCATTACATCATTACTACGCCAATACTCAGCAGGATCTGGATCAATATTAACATTACGTACCTTTTCATCAACACCATACTTTGCTTGCACCTGTGGATTTTGATCTTGTTTTTCAATTACATTATGATAAATATCAAGTTGAATTTGCTCAATTGCATCCATCATGTCATCACGGTTCAAAAAACTAGAACTAGTCGAAATGTCAACCCATCTTCTGCCCTGTGTATCTCTCCAACTTGCAATGTCTTGTCCAAACTCAACAACATTCTTACCTTGCAAAATAACAAATACTCCACCTTCAGTTAGAATTCCTTCCCCACTAGCAAACCCCTTCTTGTACTCACTTGATGGACTTGTCATAACAGGTAATTGTTTCTTGGTACCCACAAGACGTTTAGCAATAGTATTCAAACCTTCTAAATCTGTAACATGCATCCCATACATTTCAATTGCTTTTTTACCAGTAATTCTATTCCACATCTTTGCTGAAAAAGGAATAAAATTTCCTATAACTAATTCAGCAACTCTGGAATCAGACCCTTCTGTTAAAAATTCTTTGAAACGTATCATTTCTTCCTACCTAAAAGTCGTTTTACAAATCCTATACAAAATCCTACCATCCAAAATACATCGTATAATAAACTCAAGAAACACTTAAAAAGGTAATTTCCAATTTTAGTGTCCATTAGTATATAGTCGATGTATTTCATACTAACTTTTCTTATTCATTATTTTTGCAGTACTCAACAAGTTTTTTATATGAGTTTCAAAATCATCATCTGAAACTAGTTGGATTGTCTTAGTTTTTCTCCTCAATTTCTCAAGAAAATCTTCTGCGGACGGTCTATCTTTTAACATTGTTTTAGCAAGTTCCATTGCGGCAGGAGATTTTGCACTCAATTTGTTGAATATGTCATCTTGAAAGGTGTACTTGACTCCCAACATTTTTTTATTTATTACAACCATATCTGCTTGATATCTTCCAAGTATAAGTTCATTCCAATTTATGTCACCTCTTTCTTCCCGTTCTCGGGCATTAAATTTGTATGCATTTTTAAACAATGTCACTTTCGGTTTAATAAACTTTTCAATTTCATCAAAATACATTTTAATTGCTTTACCAGCAGTCTCACCAAATCTTTCCAAATCTGGAAACGTTCCACCTAACAACTCCTTACCGTGTTTGACTCCCCACAATTCTGCAAGTTCTGGTTCTAACGTATTGTATATTCTATTCTTAAGTTTTTTTACGTGTTTTCCTAAACCTGGAAGTGATTTCTCAAAATATGTTGATTCTACCCAACGACGACCTTGTTTATCTTTAAAACTATATATATCATCATCTGCCTCAAATGCGGCGTCACCCTTCAATAATGCAACTGCACCACCCTCAGTAGCAACACCCGTAGACAGCCAGCGAGTACCTGCTTCACTTGCTGTGTCGGTAGTTGATACTTGAGCGGCAGTTCTTTGTTTTCTAAGGAGTTTCTCAACACCATCAATACTCGTAGCATGGACCCCATACATCTTCTTTACATCCGTTATTCTTTTCCACATGGGCAACGATAAAGGAATGTATACACCTCCACGAGTACCATAAGTTCCACCCTCTCCAAATACAAGGTTTTTAACTGTATGGGATCTCTGTTCTTCTGTTATAAATTCCTTAAACTTTTTCATTGACCCTCTATCCTTCTATGTTTATTTCGGTGTTGTCGCCAACGTTTAAAAATTCTAAGATTCTTTCTTGAGAAAAATCTATTTCTCCCAGCAGATTCCATTAGTTTTTTGTAGTTATCATCACCAATAGTTCTTCTCAATTGCACTTTAAACCGTTGATTTACCTCTTTAGTATTTTTCGCTTCATGGATGTCATGTAATGCCCTTAAGTAAACATCCCTTGCTCTAACGAGTGTATTATCATCTAATCGTAACACAAACGTAGTATGAAACCATAGATTCTGATAATAACCCAAAACAGTCTCCCAATGGAATCTACGTTCTCCGCCATCATAAACTTTATGCTCTTGACGTTTTGCATCTGCAATAGACATCCCACCTGCAAACATCATACCAACTAATATTGCAATTCCAATTCCAGTAAATACACTTCTAGTTTTCATCTTCAAATCTCCTATAATCTAAAAAGTAAAATTAGTAATCCACTAAACAAAATAATAAACACAAAACATAAAACAGCAAAAATCCATATACATGCTATTGCTATTGTTAATAAAACGTTAAAAATATGTTTTAGTAAATGTACTAAAAGGTTCACCTCAACATTTTACGGATTTGTATAATGTCAATCGGTTTCAAAGATTGCGTCAATAAATTAACAATAGGCCCTACACCCTGCTCCTTTGCAATATTTCTAAGCATAATTTTTATCTTATACTCAGGTGAAGTTCTAGGTTCTTCGGGAGTTGCTTTAGGTCGTCCTATTGACCCTATAACTTCAGTTAAATCTTTATACGTTTTCATGGTTACCCCTTCTTTATAAATTTTCTGAAAAAGGAATCAATATTCTTATCAGTAGTTGAATAAATTTTAATTCCCTTTGCTAATTTCTTAATATGTTTAGAGAATAATTCTTCTAATTTCCTTGAATCTGCTGGTACTTCTGGATCGAGTCCTGCAATTGTCCCTTCTTCAAATTCAAAAGGAATCCCTAATTCTTCTGCCCAATGTAACGGATACTCTCCTGTAGCAGCTTCAACATCAAATCTGATTTCTTTAATATCATAATCACTCATTAAACCTTCATTATACGAACTTCCATCAGATGCAGTTTTTAATAATGTCTCAACATAACTTATATTCTTGGCCAAAAATTTCTCAGCACCATCAAACAATCCCTTAGTGAGTTCAGCCAATCCTTTATTAAATAATTTTACTACTGGATGCTTTTTCGTTATTGGATATAAATTTATTTCTCCAGGACGTGGTGGAGCAGTATTTCTTTCTATAAACTTCTGACCCTCTACCCAAAAATCTCTGGTATAATCTTTATCTCCAATTATCCTCTTCGGATCGAAATTAATCGCCTTTAAACTAGCAAGAGGCCAGCCTGCTTTTACTAAATCTGGTACAACCTTAGGAATATACTTTCTGCCAACGGCACTAATTACATCATCCATCATATTCGTATACAAACCAAGAAATTGATCAAAAGCATAACCCTTATCATGGGATAATAAATCTAAATCTATCCAACGTCTACCCTGTTTATCTACATGACTATAAACATCCCAATCTACCTTTAATGACATTTCTCCGTGCACCAAACAAGCAACTCCACCATCAGTAGCAACTCCCCCTTTAAACAAACTTTCAGCTTCATTTATAGATGAAATCCATGTCATAACAGCAATTTGTCTGGCACTATTCTGATTAGAAATTAAATTCTTCATTCCTTCAATATTTGTAATGTGCAATCCTTTTGCCTCTGTCTCAGAAAGATTAAGACGCCTCATCATAGGTCTGGAAATAGGTAGAGGATATACTCCTGGATGCAACCATTTTTTATATGGGGAAACTTGAAACTTCAACCAATTCTTAGTTGAAGGACTCATCCTTTTTCTTTCAGTTAAAAATTCTTTAAATCTTAACATATTAGTTCCTTAGTATAGTTTTCCGAATGGACCAAATTCATATCTAGAACCCTTTTTCTCAGCAATAAGCAACAAATCTGTCATATATCTATTTATCTGATCCGGTTTCATTGCTAATAAATTATCAAGAAAATTAAGTTGCATCAATTTACTATTAGCAACCATTGAAGTATCAGACTTATCTTTAATTTTCTTGTGAGTGCCAAATACAAGTCCAAAATTCTTTTTAAAATGTTCCTTTGTCGTAATACCACCAAAATCTATAGTTATTCCCTTTGTAGCGGCACTAGTTTTAACATTAATAAACATTTCAGCATATTTTTCCTGAGTATCTGTCCAACTTTGTTTATCACCATTAGGAAATTTTAAATGTTTAAAATGTTCTTTATCATAAATTCCAAGTTTTATTTTTGAAACTAATTCTAAGGGTGCTTTTCCCAACCTGGCACCAGTATATTTTTTATTAGTTCCTTCAAATTTTAAATTTGAAAAAATATTAGAAGTATTACCTTTTATTTGGAAAGTTGCAAGTACTTCATTTCCATTTTTCACTTCTATAACAGTATCTTGTGTAGAAAATTTATTCGTACCACCAGAATCCATATCCAACCTACATCTAATATTCCCAATAGCAAAAGATAATTTCCTATAATTAGCAAATTGAATCTCACTAACATTAACATGTTCAAATAAAACATAATTTAAACTCATCTTTTTCAAGGAAATACCAACTATCTTTCTTTCTTTATACATAGTTCTTAAAAGAATATTCAATTCTTCTAATTTTGAACTTTTATTCTTTGGAATCTTATGATCAATTCTACGTCTTTGCTCTGAATCATTTTTTATCAACCATATATCAGCAGGATTCCAAGCATCCTTTGATGTCATTTTATAAGGTTTAACAATCCTATCACTAAGCACTAATTTTGTAATGTACTGCATAAAACCATTAGTATCATCACGGTCAAATTGTGTCCATGCAGGATTTCCAAACACCTGTAATAATTTTTTATTCTGAAGCCAAAACGTATTCATCCATTCCCACTCTTTTGTATTTGTCATGCCCTTATGCAACTTCCACTTACTCCCATCTGAGAATGTAATATCTGGATTTAAATTAAAAACTGGTTTATTATTACTACTGAATATCCCTTGCAATTTTCTCCTAACAGAAGATACTCTAGACACAATACTATGGACATTTGGAAAAACAACATTACGTTTAAAAGATGCTTCACAAATAGTTGCTACAGCATTTTCCTGCATCCCAGTAAAAACAGCGGGATCTACTCCTACCTTTTCAGGTACCCATACACCTTTATTATTTTTTATATATGGAGTAAATATAATTTTCCCCATCAGTCTACCACGAAACGTTATTTTTGAAAGTAACCACTGGAGTAATCGTAGCAAATTCTAACAATCTCTGCCATGAATCTCCAATGTATGATTTTATTTTGGCAATAAATCTCTTAACTTTACTAATAATATTCCTTAACCAACCTTCAGATAATACATCACTACCTTCTAAAGATTCTTTAACAATCATGTTTATTCCAATTCCGACTGCTGACCAAAAACTATAATATCCAGTTCCACCCTTAGGATTTTCAATTGACTTGTGCGAAGCTGATATTTTTTGTGTTGACTTAAACTTAACATCTGGTTTAACTTGTGTAGCAATTTTTCCGACATAAGAATCATTTGCATTTTTAACTACGTGCATTTTTGCATTACCTTTAAAATCAGTAACCAAAAAATGATCGGCAGTACCTTCACTATTACCAAACTTAACCATTCCAGTCATTGCCTCAAACACAAATTCTTCTGCAAATCTACTATTATTCTGGAATAATTTTCTCATGTCATTCTTAAATGCATGGTGTGCCTCATCTGCTTTTTTCAAAACTTCAACATTTTCAAATGCTCCACGTTTAATCAAATCAGTCTTATTTCCTTTAACTCCTAATTTGGTCAAATCTGTAGTAGGTAGCAAATTGCTGATATGCTCTTCCATTAAAGATACAGCTGTATCTAACTCAGTCCCAGATTTTTCAGCTGCAACAGAAAATGTAGCAGATGCCTCACTAACTCCACCACTCATCAATTGTGCATTTCCAGTTTTTAATGAAATACGCCTCTTTCCTATAATGAAATCAGTTTTCGGCGTCAACGTTGATCCTTTTGCTCCACTAGGAAAATGTCTATTCCAACGAGCAGATGCAGGATAGATATTTTTAGGAAATCTACCAAGACCAGTTAAGCCAAGAGAATCAATAATCTTTTTTCCAACTTCTTCTGAATTTGGAATTCGTTTTGAAACAAAGTCTGGACCACCAGCAGCTGCTACAATAACACGTTCCATGTCATATGCAGACTTAGTATCAGTTTCTACAAGAAATTCCCTAAACCGTATCATAGACTTCTCCGCTAAAAAAATGCTCCTACAAAATATCTAACCTTATAGGAGTATTTATAATTTGTTGATATTCAACCACTAAGCACTGCCCATGTAAGAATTGCTAATGCAAAAACGATTGAACCCATTAAATCTGGAATAAAAGTATCATCCTTCTTCAAGTTTTTTTTCAAGTTGATTAATCATCCTTTCTAAATGTTTTCTATGATCTTCCATTTTTTTATCTTGCATTACATTGTATTCATCAATACGTTGAATAGTTTCATCCTGTTCAACATCACGAACTCTATTTTCTGCAATTAATTCATCCTGTTCTTCATTCAATGCCAACAACTCCCGTAGTTGTCGTGCTTGTTCTTGATCACTGTCATAATGGATTTTATCACTCACAATCTTTTCCAATTTCACATTGTGAATTTCACTATTAGGTACAAATCTCCAGATCATCCCACGACCATTGACTATACCAAAAATAGTTTGTGTTGCACCAATTTTGATAATAGTTGCAGGTTCATCTTCCAACCAAACCAAATCCCCTTCTTGAAAATGAGGATCGTGTTTGAATGCAAGTCCTTTTGCAAGTTGGGATGCAAAGTCCTTAAACCACATAAAGATAACTATGGATATCAGGACTCCAATCCAAGGTAATATCAAATCTGTTACCTCCGGAATCATCTGACTTAATTCATTTATACCAACAGCATCATCCATATCATTTCCCTATGTACCTCAAAAAGTGTCCAAACTTGTATATATCACTGATCATTATTTTTACTGATGGAAAATCTTCCCACTTAGGATTCATAGCATCTATACCCCATGCCGTTTCAAATCGCCACATCAACCATTGTTTTGGTGGAATAGGCAAAAACGGGAATCTATACCACCAACCCTTTCTTCTTACTCGCCAACCGTATCTCAATAGTGTAAATGTTATCATTATTTATGTACGCAAAGCCTTCCACGAAACTGGAAATTTATCTTTTGTTAATTCATCTATCTCATAACATAAATCCCTAGTCTCTTTTTGAGTATCATCTTTACACCGCAAATTACAAATTCTTGCGAATGCCATCAAAGTTCCTGTCCAGTACCATTCAGTCATCATTGATTGTGGCAATATCATCCTTGCTTGTTCTGGACATATGCCACTATCTATCATCCGTTCATATTCACCAACACAAGTTTTAATTAATGCCTCATAATTTGTCCATCTTTTCCAAGCAATATTATCTTCATCCGATCCTTGTTTTTTATCTTCTGCACGACCTCGCCAACTTTCAGGAGTATAAACCTCTGGCACAGAATCAACATACCTACGAGAAATCTCGTTCCAAACTAATCCAACCTGATGTTTCCCAAGTTGTCTCGCAACAAAAACTGGTGCTTTTATGTGATACTGCAAGGTACAATGACCAAATGGAGTCCAATGATTATGTTTTGCAAGATAATTAATCAGACGTTCATCACCCGTAGTAAACTTCTTTTTCTTCTTCCCAAAACTAACTCTCGCCGCATTTACAACAGTTAAATCACTTCCCATACTATCAATCAATTTTGCTTCCATATCAATCCACATCCCTTGTATTATTTTTACCATTTTGTTTATTGACGGTGAAATTCCTAACATCAAAAAAACTGGATACCGCACCACCAACAATACCTATAAAGACCAAAATTATCCTCTCGAAAAATGCCATTTCACGTTCAATAGTTGTTTGCTTTGTAACCCAACCTACGACTACTAACACCCCCATCATTATAATAAGGGTAAGTACACCATAGAAGATTGAACTTAGTATGGTGTGTTGTGCAGACAACTTCTCATGTATTGCCAACTGTTCTGATGTATCACCCAAATCTCTTTCGGTAACACTTATATGATTAGTTAGTTCTTCAATCTGCTTTTTGAGTGTTAGGATCAATTCGTGATCCTGTTGTATCATCTCATGGTCAGCTTGAAGATCAATTTCATCTTTCATTTTCAGTTATATCCCAACCCCATTCCTTTTCGTCCATATACATTAAAGTAGGAGCCCTCTTACAACAGCCTGGACATGCCCACTTCGACTTTATTACATCTTCTGCTTTATATGTCCTATTTAAAGTTCTCGACCATCTTGGAAAATTTACTGTAATAATCATAGCACAAAACCAACAATAAAATCTATGTACCCTTCCTTCTTCAGTATAAATTCCCCACATACTATGACGGCAAATATTACCATCCTGTTTACCACTATTATCAGGTATAGAAAAAATTTTCTTTACAGGTACATTAATCGGTTTCTTTACCATATAAACCAAACTGCAAGCAAACTAGATGATGCACCAAGAATAAAAGCAAGAATTATCATTGCTAATGCCATACTAATCAACACTCTACCAATCGTTTTCATTTTTTTACTTCTCCCCATGTTGTTGCTAATTTAAGTTTAGGTTCTACTTTCATTCCCATTCCACTATACAACTTTGCCACTTCAATTGGTGTTATCGGTCTATTATAGAATACAATCTCATCAAATCTACCAGAAAAATTATGTACTAATTTATGATCAGCTGCAAATCTAATAGGATTTCCACCGACTGCTGGTCTTAGTATATTTCGTTCTCTGATTTGTTGCTGACCTTCCCAATATCCTATTAGAATATCGTTGTCACCATCATAAACTACAGTATAATGGGTATACAGAAATTCAGTCTCATGTAAAGGAAATGTATATGTTTTATCACCGAATTTCAGATTTACTGTATACTGCTCCATCTGAAATGTCTGTACCTCATCATCATCATCACCTTCTACCCACCAAACAACTTCTTGTTCAACTAATTCGGATGTGATATATAATGAAATCTTATCACCCCATGACCAATAATAATTCTTGTGTAAATCCCATGGCCCAAATTCACGATTTACATCAAGTCCAACAGAACCAAATCCACCCCAAAACCCTATCGTAAACGACTTAGAGTTGTAATTTGGTGTAAATGGTATCTCTAAATAACTAAATCCATCTGCACCTAATATTTGAACTAAATTTGAATACCAACTCTGGCCATCAGTTCCATCTATGATTTCTGGATTACCAAAAAGTCTCATATCATTCTTTCCAACCTTATCCCGAATGACCTGATCTCCAGTCTTAGCACCCTCGAAATCATAGTAACTAATTATTCCATTATTTGATATTCGTATGTTTTCATCGTGTTTTCCAAAAGTGTCTTGGACAAACATTAAAGTAAACATCAACCAAATCAAGGTTAATAATACTAGTTTATTTCCATTCCGTTTAAAAAAATTGTAGATCAATCGCAAATCTTCCATTGTTTCCTCCCTGACTAGATCTTCCACCCACTAAAATCATTTTCAGGTTCTTCGTCATTGTCATGCAAATCCTGCTGTGCAGAATCTTCAACATCATATAACCTCATTTTAGATCTATCAATACCAACTATGAATCTTCTTAATTCTGTTGGATCGTTATACCGGTTTTTAAGTTGTTTAATTAATAATTGGTTCATTTCATCCATTTCTTCCGTAACAATCAACGCAAACATCAAATCAGCAGTTGCAGGTAATCCAAATGATTCTGATGTATCAGTTATTTCTACATCAGTATTACCAAATCCCGTCCGTGTTGTTTGAGTTGCACTAACAACAGGAACAGCATTTTCGACTGCTAACCCTCGTAATTCTTCTGCTATTGATTTGATATACGTATAAGAATTTACACTAGCATTTGCCTTTATCCTACTAGAGGCACAAATATTGATATAATCAATATAAATTATATCAGGTTTAAATTCTTTTTTCAAATTAAGTTCATTCAGTAAATGTCTGAAATGTCCTACATGTGCTACAGCAGTAGGATATTCTTTTACAATTAATTTTCCAGTTATCTTACTTCTCTTAGCTTCGATCTTTTCATCATACTTTTCTTTAGATAACAGTTCTAAATCTTTAATATCAACATCCAATAAATTTGCATCAATACGTTCTGCAATTCGTTCTTCTGCCATTTCTAATGTAATGTATAATACATTTTTTCCAGCATCAAGATTAGCAGCCGCACAATGACACATAAACAAACTCTTACCAACACCAGTACCAGCAAGAACAATATTTAAAGATTTTCTAGAAAGACCTCCCTTAGTAATCTTATTAAAATTAATTAAATCAAAGGGAACCTTTTCTTCTGTTGTATGATAATATTCAAAACGTTCATCAGAATCTTCAAGATAATCATGTCCTATATTCGGATCAAAACTAACAGACAACGCATCCGACAAAATCTTAGGAATTTCTCCACGATCCCTAGTTTCCTTCTTCCCTTCTGGTTCTAATATATGAATTGAATCCATAACAGCATTATATATTGCTTTATCTTGACAAAACTTTTCAGTTTCATCTTGCAACCAATCAATACTACTAGTGGATTCTTTATTCTTCTCAAAAACAGTTAATATGTTAGAAATATTTTCTAACATATCTTCTGACAAATCCGTCCTCTCGGAAATTTTAATAGACAAAGTTTCTATTGTAGGATTATTATTATACTTCTCTAAATGATCCTTTATATGTGTAAATAAAATACGTTCTAATGTATCATGGAAATATGTTTCCTTTAAAAAAGGAATTACTTTACGGATATAATCATCATTGTAAACCATATTTCTCAATATAGTTTCTTCAATTCTCAATTATTCAACCTCACTATCAATTATTGCAACTGTATCTTCCAATTCTTCAGAATCCTCTTTAGCTTCCTTTTCTTCTCCGTTTAACACATATCCATATTTAAATTGTTTACCTGCATATTCTTCAATGCTACTCATAACCTCCCCAGTAAAGAATTTTTCTGGATTGGCATAAATTGCTTTAGGATAGTTTTTGCCTCCATCAGTAGTTTCTACTCTATTGCCAGATTTAATAAATACTCCAGCATCTAATGCTAAATCAACCAATCCATAATATCTATCTAATCCTTTATCATACGTTAAAAGACATTCAACTTCCTTATTCTCTTTGGAAAGTCTACTTTTTTGCATTTTAACTTTTATAATATTTCCAACAACATCAGTTCCTTCCTTCTCCTTCTTCTTACTTAGAAATGCAATGGTAGAGGCAGAATATTTCAAACCAGAACCACCAGACATCTCTTTCATTGGATAATATGAACCAACAACATCATAGACATGATTACAAACAAGTAGAGGTATACCTGCTTTTGCAAGTTTCAAATTCAATACCCTAAACGTTGCTTTCAAAATAGCTGCTTTGGTCATATCTTTCGTTTCAGATCCTTCCGCAGTATCTTGTAACTCTTTTGTTGAAGATAACTGTCCGAGACTGTCTAGCACCATTAACATTGGCGGACGTTCTTTTGGATCCTGTTTAATGTAATGATCAATTCCATTCAATGCAACATGACGGAACTTCTGTATAGATTCAGGTTCAGACTTAACTACACGTTTAACATCAACACCCCTTTGTGTCATCATCTCATTGGTAACAGCAGATTCAGTATCAAAATAAATCACAGCAGCTGAAGGATGCAATTCTAGGAATTGCTTAACTACCCCCAAAACAAAAAATGTTTTACCAGTAGCAGACTCTCCAGCAAATACTGTGATCTTATTATTAGCGACTCCACCGTATATAGATCCTGATAAAACAGCATTTAGAACATACGATCCAGTATCTATAGTCCCAGAAAATTCGGCAGAAGATTTACCCTCTGCCGCAATTGTCGTATGCTCATCATCTAGATCTTTAACTAATCCAGATAAAAAATCGTTCATCTTCTTCCTTCCTCTATGTAAACAAACCTTTCAACCAACCAAAAATTCCAGATGGTTTTTCTACTATTACCTCTGGTGCATCTGCAATATTCTTTGCAGTAGTATCCGCTTCTGCTTTTGCAAAAGCTCTTTGTCCAAAACTTAAATCTTCATTATTATCTGCCACCTCTTCTGTTTTTGAAAGATTACTCCAATTGTCTGGATCTTCAGCAATTGCCTTGACGGTATCTGCATATTTTTCTCTGGCTTCGGCAGAAGATTTAATATTAGTTGCTAATGCTTCCTGAACTTCCTCAGAAGAAATACTAACCCCATCTGCAACTTCCATAACAGTATCACCACTTAAAGTCCAAGCATCCTTTTCTACTTCTCCTGCACCTATGGACTTTGCTAATGGGTCTTCTTCCTTGTTATTAAGTTCTTGTCTGATTGTAGCAACTTGTACATCATCTATTGTGCTTAAATGACTTTTAATATCTATTCCAAAATCTTGTATTATATCAACAAATTCTGTTGATTTAATCCCATACTCCTTTGCTAATTCATGGACTCTCATATTTCACCTCAACTAAAAAATGATTCTAAATTTGATTGTTTTTCATAACTCCAACCCACAACGTCCAATACAGTTTTCAAAGGATCCAAATAAGATTTTTCAAACTGCAAATCGTAATCTACATAACTCTTTAAAGAAAATTCACTAGGAATATTATTTAAAAATGCAATCACTTTACTCCTGGAAGGATTGGGTTCTTTCAAATAGGTAAATTTTATTTTTTCACCCTCACGTATTCTCGGATACATAGTCTGTAAATTGTTTGAATCTAATAATTTATTATAAACTAAACTTCCTCTAACATGCAAAGGCGTTCCCTTTTTGCAACCTTCCCTCGGACAATAGTATTTATTCACACCATTAACAGTTCTTGGAAAGGATACATCACCTGGTTCTAAACCATAAAATTCCTCCTTAAAATTAGCAACATATTCATGCAATTCAATTTCATCCTTAGTCATAATAAGTTCTAAAGATTCCTTAATCCTTTCACGACAAGCAGACGGAGTAGAACTACGAACTGCCTCAATTCCCATGATTTTTAATTTAGGTTCTTTATATCTAATTCCTTCATTATCATACACATTTAAAATATATCTCTTTTTTGCAGTCCAGATACCCTTATCTGCAATTGCCTCTCTTGACATAAACATTTTTTGCTCATACACATTTAAAGTATCGGCAAGATCCTGATATGACTTTTTAATAAAAGGTTCTATCAAATCTATACAAACTCTATCTAATACCCCAACAATTTTATTCTTATCGGTTATATTACTAAAATGTGTCTTAACCATAGTATCTAATGTCAAATATACACTATCGGTATCACTGGCAATTACATAATCTACACCATCAGTTCTCAACGTTTCATTCAAATACTTATTAAGTTTAGTTTCAATCCATCGGATCGACAACTGTCCAGAATAGGTTATTGCCTCTGCTTGTTCAATATTAAAATATCTAAAATATTGATTTCCTAACGCACCATATGCACTATTCAATGCAATCTTCTTTGCCATTTGAATGTTGTTATATTTAGCAATATCATTCTCAACAGTTCTATCTCCTGCCTCACGTTTTTTCTCTGCCGCAATCATCAAACGTTTGGCCTCTACCCTCTCATCATACATCTTCTGCATTAATTCAGGTAAAAATCCCTGTTTATCAGTACGGAAATATTTTCCATTCGCTGCCAAAGTTTTCCCAGCAAGTTCTGGAAGGTCCACCTTTTCATCCAATATATCTTGTATTAATTGTTTTTCTTTATCATCACCCTTATAAGGTAAATATGCATCTTCATCTAACATAGTATCTGGAGATATATTATACTGCATGATCAAATGTGGATAAAGTGAATTTAAATCAAATGATACAATCCAATCCCCACTAATCCCATTTTCAGGAATAGTCTTTACATACGCACCCTCATATTCTTTATCCTTTTGTCCATGTGTTCTTGGACAAATTGCAACACCTTTTTTATTAAGATGATTATATATCAATGCATCCCATGTTCTAACTTGGGAAAACACATCCTCATAATTAATACCAGCATCATAGGCCATAGTAATACACAATTCAATAAGTTTTAACTTATCTTCAAGTCTATCAACTAATTCAACATCTTTAATATTATATTCAACAAATTTCTGATAGTCACTCTTATAAAAAGTATGAATATTGTCATATTCTTCATACGACAATTTTTCCTCTTCTAATTCAACCCAAGAAATATGTCCAAGTTTATAACTTTCTTGGTTCGTATATGTAAATTTCTTATAAAGGTCAAGATAATCTAATTGTGCCACTCCAGAAATATGATAAGAATAATGCTCTCGTCCCAATACAGTAATAAGTTTCTCTTTAACTTTACCCCACGGAGACAATTTCAAATGTTTCTTATCATCAAATAATTTTTGCATTCTCCTAATTAAATATGCCATATCAAACAATTTACTATTCCATCCAGTAATTACATCTGGACTCAAAACAGAATACACTTCAAGAAATTTTTCTAATAATTCTTCTTCTGTTGAACATCGTAAATAATTGACATCATCCCTACTTGTAGTAAATGGACCTAATCCAAAAACAAAATAATTTCCAGTAAAACTATCCTTAATTGTGATAACAGTTATTTTCTCTCTTGCTAACTCTACTTCAGGAAATCCATTTTCACTCTCAGTTTCTATATCAATTGTACATATACGTATTTTCTCAAAATCATAATTACAATCTAAAAACATCTCTCCAATATACATGTGATTCCAGTCAACCACTCCATACAAATCAAATCCAGAAACACCCTTATATTGTTCAATAAAAGCTCTAGTTTCTTTTATATTACCTGGAGTTAAAGAAGATAAAGGAAGGCCGTCAATACTTGTTCTCTCACTCTTGCCACTGGGATCATTATTTTTAACATAAACTTTTGGATAATATCTATCAGTATACTTAGCACGTTCTCCTTCTTCAACAGAACGAACTAATATATCATTACCTAACGTCTGAATATTTGTATAAAAACTCATATAAAAAGGGGTAGGATCACTCCTACCCCGTCCATTATTCTCCTGTCTTAATTCGCCTCAATCTTTTTCGCATTACTAATCGAAATGACTTTTGGTTTCTTTTCTTCGGGAACTACATTTTCTAAATCAATTCTAAGTATCCCATCAGACAAATCTGCACTATTTACAACAATAGTATCAGATACGGTCCAGGTCCTATTAAAAGTTCTTGATGCAATCCCTTGATGCAAATATTCAACATTATCACGATCATTAGATCCTTTTACAATCAAACGATTATGCTCTGGTTCATGGATTATCTCAATTTCATCCTCATTAAACCCTGCAACAGCAAGTTCAATTGTATAATTCTCACCATTTCTGATGATATTATAAGGCGGGTAATTCCCACCACTTGTCGGATTTAACTCAAACGCATTTAGCCGATTGAATATTTTCTCATATCCTACAAAGTATGGATCATATTTGTTTAAATGTTGAAATATAGTACTTGTCATAACTTTCTCCTTATATCTAAGCGAGTTTATATATTAAAGTGATCCCCGTTAGGCAAATCACTCGTTCAGCAATTGAACGTCTTTCAATTATGTTATATTATAACATAAAAAAACCTGTTTGTCAAGCCAAAACCAATTATTTTTTTCCAATATTGTATTTTGGTATTAATTCCCAATCTTCCTTTTCTGAATACGGAAGTATTTTAATCTGATTTAATGGAGCAACATTATCATCTGTATCATTAGAAACAATACTTACCAATCCCCACTCCTGTAGCAAATTAGTAATTGCATTTCTACGTGCCTCATCATTCTCTGAAAAATCAGTAGGTTTTCCATCTAACGCAAACAACTCCTTAAAATGTACGATGTAATACTTACCTTGCTTATGTAAAATATGACAAGATTGGAATAGTTTTCGTTCTTTTCTAGATGCAACTCCCATACGTGTTAGAGTTTCTTTCACCTTTAAAAAATCATCTGGTTGTTCCAACTCTACTTCAATTAACGTATCTATCATTTCGCAAATCCACCTTTCTGTACGATTTCTCTAATCATAACAATTTCATCTGCAGGAAAAATATTTAGAACTCTCCTAGCCTTTTCATCACTATAGTTATAATATTCTTTAATGCAGTCAATATCAGTTAAAGATTCTGGAGTTAACCACTTCTCTGCTTTCCTAAATCTCTTCCTGATATTATTTATAAGATAGTCAAATTGCAACTTCTCGTCGCAAGATGGACGCAAATTCATCTCATTAACATACAGAATACAATCAAGATTTTGCGATAAAGTTTTATTTACCTGATACGCAGGATAAAATTTTTCTATTATGGGATCATCTTCTATTACATCTTTTTTATTGTATGTAATAGCATTTAAATAATCAAATAATTTCATAATATCTCACATTTTAACATAAGTTCAGTTAAACACGAAACCAAATTTATTTCCTGATCAGCAACAAATGCAGACTTATAAGAATAATCTGCAATAATTAAAACTGCATCTGGAATACTTTCTGGTTTCATAGAGTTAACCAAAGAATTATATATCTTACGATATAATAACGTAGGATCATTATCTAAATTATCCACGACCCATTGACGCATTTTTGTAAATTCTTTATTTTTAAGTAAAGTATACAAAACATTTAAATGAGCATCACTGTAATCAGTCAAAATGCCAATATCAATAGTTCCACTCATTCCATATCGTTGACATTCATTTAAAATTCTTCTCCAATCAGGAAAATATTTTCCTATTAAAGAATTTAAAATGTCTTTATTATATCCAACTTGCTCCTTCTCTAATATTCCTTGCAATCTCGTAGCAAATTCAGTTGCTACCTTCGGAAGTTCAACTTTCGGAATTTTGAACTCAACCACTGAACACCTTGAATGAAGTGGACTAATAATACGATTGGAGAAATTACAAGTAAAGATAAAACGACAATTCCCGGAAAATTCTTCGATAAAACCCCGAAGTGCCGGTTGCGTAGATTGCGGGTTGAGGTAGTCTGCTTCATCTAAAATCACCACCTTTGTTCCACCAGATAAACTTACTGTACTAGCAAAACTTTTTATTTTAGTTCTTAATGTATCAATGCCTCCTGATTCAGAACCATTGATCAACACATAATCAGTATCTAATTGTTCACACAATGCTCTAGCAACAGTAGTTTTACCAATGCCAGCACTACCTGCCAACAACAAATTTGGAATTTCTTTCTTATCAACAAATTCCAGGAAGGTCTTACGCAGACCTTCCGGAAGAACACATTCATCAATAGTACTAGGACGATATTTTTCTACCCAAAGGAATTCTTCTCTCAAATTATTGCACCTCATAGTAAGAATCAGGTTCGAGTGCTATCCAATATTCAAGAGGAAGATCTTTGTGTACAAAATAACTAATTGATTGTGAAGAAATCGAAACATCATAAGTACCTTTCAAAATTTTCAAATATTCCTCTTTGAAATACATACAAAAATTTCCGGGACTAGTATTTTCTCCCAACACAAGATCATATGTACTGCTTGTATCATCCTTCTTTTCTAATACAGATATTACAATATCTCCATTACTATTACGAATTGCAATATCTTGTTTGTGTAAAATAGCAGCCATATGCTTAATAGTTGCCAAGTCTTCTGCCTTCAATTCAAATTTAACTTCTGCATCAGGCATTGTAATACTTTTCGTAGGTGACGTAATATTCGCTGCAGCTGCATAAAAATACTTAGCAGTTGAACTACCATTCTCCAACGTCAAATATTTATCATTAAAAGCAAAATTACATCCTTGAAACGTTTCAGAATCTATTAAATTCAGAAATTCTGAAAGATCATATATCCCAAATTCTGTTTCAAAAATTTCTGGAACATCTGCTTTTGCTAAAATATTCTTCATTTCAGAAATAGTTTCTAATTTTTGTCCAGGTTTAATTAGAATACTAGAATTAATTTCTGAAAAGTTTTTCATTATATCAAATGTTTGCTTACTAATTTGCATTATATCTTTCTCCATACAAATACAGGTTCATATTTTAACCACATCCCATTAACTTTACAAAAGTTTTTCGTCATGGGTTTACCATCTTCACCAATTCTATTCCCTCCAGGCATTTGTGCAAGGCACAATTTCTCAGTCATAAGATATTTCATTCCTACATCTTTTAAAATATCATTACTATCCTGCTCTAAAGGAAGAACCTCGTTACCAAATTTAGCATCAGCAATATTCCACAGTAATATACCTCCATCCTTCAACCATTCATATGCAGTTTCTAATGTAGGTCTAAGAAATCCATCTCTCCATAGACCATAAGTTCCAAACTTCTTATAAGACTGTTCCTCGTCTTCTGAGTATGCCTCCTTAGCAAAATATGGAGGTGAAGTAAATACTAAATCTATCTTCCCCCTATATTTTTGAAATCTATCATTGTATTGCATAACCTCAGAACCCAATTGATAAATTTCAAATGTATTTATTCCTGCATTAACATCAAAAAATCGAGAAATAGCAGGATTTCCTCTAACAGTTTTTGTATTAAAAAATGTTGCTAAATCGTGATATTTAGTCAATCCATCTTCTAGAGTGTGGTCTGTATTGGGATCATTGCCGATATAATGGATTGTGCGATCATCCCGGACAGCCATTGCGCCGAGTATTCTGCCACCCCAACCAGCAGAAGGATCCCAAATATTAGACAACTTGCCAGAATCAGTATATTTCTCATAAAGATATTTTGCTGTCAAGGGAGGAAAATTTACCGCATATTGACACCATGATATACGAAATGCTTTCAATCCACTAGGAAACAGCCTGTTATTCTCCTTTTTGTATAATCTCAACCAATAAGTAGATGAATTTAATTCTGGAATATTTGTCAATCTATCACTAGACAAATTCAAGGAAACCAATTCATCTCTTGTTAAATATAAAAATGTCCTTTCTTTTATTGATGTACTATGTGTAACCATCTCTCCAGTTTCTAAATCTAGAAAATCTTTATTTCCACGAACACTGTCATAACCAGTATATTCTTTATCTTCCTCCTTACCTTGAACCCAAAAATCATAAACTCCATCATATTGCGAACCTATGAAACGGTCAATCCATTCAACAGCAGTATCAGCAGTAAATAAGCATTTTTTTGGTTTCTTCTCATATTGCACAGGAATTGAATAATGATAAAAACTATCTCGTTGGAAATGTCGTTTCGCATATGTTATCACCTTTTCAAACAACTCTTCCTTTGCAAAATGATCATATATAGAAAGTCCATCATCATTTGCTTTATAATTAATACGAGTTTTCATCATAGTAGGAAACCACTGATTAACAGCATTTCCAGTTGTTTGATTTGTATTTCGTATGCAATTGTTTTCCCCAGTATGTTCATCAACAACCGCAAATTTACTCACAGGAAAAGTACTCATTTTCATAAACTGACTAATTATTTCTTTTTCATTATATCCTATTCTAGGTGGTAATCCCTCATTATCCCAGAGGTCTACCACAACTTCTCTCATTTCACGCATCCATGCACGAAATTCAACATCATCCATATGTAATACTGCATCAAATTCTTGATTCACTGGATGTTCAATAAATTTTTTATTCTTTTCGTAAAAATACTTTTTATCTTTCATATTATCACTATTATAACATATTTTTTTGTGTTTGTCAAGCCAAAAACCATTTTTATGCCCCCACATTCCAAAATAATGCTCCACGACTAGCATGTTCTTTTATAAACTTCCATGCCTTTGCATCATATGTTGGTGCAGATGGAAATGGAGGTTTATCAATATCCGAAACAGGTTTATCAAAATCCAAATCAGATCTCCAATATTGTGCTTTCCCTATTTCTCTATCACTCATTTTATGTCCGACAGACACAACATGAATTTTAGCATCAGGCCATGCCAGCTGCAAAGATCTATTCAATGTTCCACTAGATCCAACACTCCACACTTCAGTTGGGGTATATTTAATTGATCTAGCAACCTTTATAAAAGATGCAATTACACTAGGATGTTCTAGTCCAATGGGAAGTACTTCACGTTCTGATTTATTCTCCTCATAATATTCTTGGGCACGTTTCTTAGTAACAGCAAGCATACCCATATTCACCCACTTATACTCTGCACCAAGTTTCATCCCACGTTTTTGATATTCATGGTAATTTTCTGGATTTCTCTTTGCCATAAACAAAACTGCCTTTTTATCATAACGATTACAAACATACGGCAAACTAATCTGTGCATATCCAGTTGCAGGACAACATCCAAACACCCATTCCTTTACATGTTGATATTCAGGCGCATGTCCTATCATATAATCTATTGCTCGTATTTTAGAACCAGCAGGAAGTGCATCATCCCTAACGACTGCAATTCCATCATACATCACTATCACAGGTTCTGGATTAGGATCTTCCCAATCTTTAACTATAGGCAGATAATCTTCTTCTGCCGTCTCTTGAAATAACATATAAAATTCTCCTCATCTAATAGTTCAACAAAATACTTTCTCATTGTTGTTCAATCCTAGGATCTACTTGTTCTAACCAATTTGTAATTATATACTTATCATTTGAAATAGGAGTTAATCCACTATGAAAATATGGCATTCCTGCAGGCCAAATCAACATAGTTCCACGTTTAGGAGTAACTTTCATATCAAACGCATGAAACATTGTTTCTCCCCCAACAAAAACATCATTCAAATAAGACATACACACAAACATTCTATTATATTTAGGCGACCCATCACGTTCCTGATGTATTGCTCGATAATGACCATCATTCTTTTTATATTTTCCAATTTTTGTAAATGTATATGCAATCTCAAAACTATTAAATATAATAGTCTCCCAATCATAATCAAAATGCTCTGTTAATTTCGACAAGTACATTTTTATTCCATCAGTACACAACTCAGAATACTCCGTTGCTAACACATGATCAGTTATATCCAAATCTGTAGTATTTTTCTGAAAAGTGGAGACACCAGACGATACTCTTCCTTGATATTGATCTTCCTTATTACTGGCATGCAATCTAATCAAATCAATACAAAATTCTTCAGACAAATGATCATCTATAATTGCAATGCAATTTGATATACGCATTCAAATCTCCAATTTTGGTGGGGTTTTATCAATAACAAAGTCATAACCCATTAGCTCTGCTAAAACTCTAGCACGTTTGCTAGGCCCTGTACAACCAGTCTGCAAAAACATCCTACGTTTTGCTTTCGTATAATCAATTTCAGACCAATCCATGAATTGCTCACAACTTAAATCTACAATAGTTCCATCAGGCCATTTCACAAACCTATGCAATGTATCATAACTGGGAACATGCAACGCCCATGCCGTACTATCATAGGGTGCAATATACCAATAAACAAATTCAGCAACTACATAACAATAATTCTGTGTTGGATTCTCTGGTGTCCAAATTTCTTTCATTGCTTTAGTTTTTAGGTGTTTCTTTCCCATCTTTATCAAACTACGATACAAACGTTCCTTATCAACACTAGAAAAATCAAACATCTCTTGTAAAAAATCTGCAGGAACTCTCAATTTCCATGTCCCAACATAACATTTCTAACTGCAGGAGATGCCTCAACATCAACTACTAAATGTATTCTATCACCTTTCCCATCATTAATTGCTCGGTGTGGTTTTCTTACATCTATATACCAACAATCACCTTGCATCATATGCACCTCATGCTCATTAATTCCATTCCAGACTGTAAATTTAACCAACCAATTAGTCACAATCGGCCAATGAAAACGCATCAACTTTCCATTAGTAACACCAGAATCAGGATCAGTCTGATCTGTATGTCTCTCTAACGTTCCACCACCAGGAACTAATTTCATAAATCGAATTCGATGTATGGGAGTATCAACCCATCCAAGCAACTGATCTATTTCAGGAAACTGCTTTCGTAAATAAGTATCCTGTAATTCAAACTCTTGGTCCTTATGCTTTTCGTGCCACTTTTTATTCATCTCCTCTGGTTTCGTAATAAATTTTGGATTATCAGTATAACCCCTTAATGAAATTGCAGACCAACTATCTGCTTTATTATAATTGCTATAATGATTCTCAAACTCAGGCAATAGCTCCAATCTTTCTCTTATAGATTTTATTAAGTCCGGATCAACACATACTCCATTTGCCTTTTCCATTGTATAAGTTTCTTCCCGGAGAATATTAGGATGCTCACGTTCCCCAAACAAAGGATTTACGTTCTCCCGAAACCATATTCCATATACTTCTGCAAAACTGGTAAACTTTGTTCCGATACATTTATATCCAGCTGTATCTGCAACATATCTTGCTTGTACATCTTCTTGCCATATATACAACCATGTAGGAGTTGAAAATTTTAATGCCTCTATAACATCATCTTTTTGTTCCCAATCAAACTCAAGTTTTTCAACAGTGCGATCCCCTTTCATTTTTTTAGCAATAACTACATCCCTAAACATCTTAACAGGAACTTCAGTTTTGCCTATCTTAGTTTCAAATACATAATTGTCTGTAACAACTAAAGATTCTTCTGCCAATCCTTTTGCAATTTTATCTTTTCGTTGTTCTGTAAATGGAGATTTACTATAACTATTATATCGTTCCCATCTACTTTCCATACCTTTAAGATAGTCTAATTCATATCCCTTTTGCCAATCCTTCATACAAAAAAACTCTCCAGTGTAGAAACATCATAAGCAGTTTCATATTTATTTTTATCTTTTCTAAACGTCCAAACAGGTTCAATAAATATAGAATCGTAAAATTCTTCTTTTTCTTCTTCCTTTATAGTTTTCATTCGTTGCATCATACGCATTCCAATCTGTCCTAAAAAATTACATTCTGGAATAACAGTCAATTGATCTACCATATAATCGCATAATGGATAGTGTTTAGTTCTTATCTTAGGATCTATAATATTAACTAACATGTATCCACCACTATTCAATTTATCAAACTGCTTAGACAAAACAGGCATCAAAAAAGAATCTCTCCAAATATCAAATATTTGATATCTATGCCACGACTGCAAATTTTCCTTATTACTTCCTGCATTATATAATTCAGTTGAAAAATAAGGAGGTGACGAAAATGCTAAATCTACCATAGGAATATCATCCCAATTTAAATCCTCTACAGGAAGATTATAAATTATTACATGTTTTTTCCCAATAAATTCATAACAAGTATCAGAACTATTTTCTGTGTAGTCACCACCTCCCAATTCATTATGGTAGAACAAGCACTGTTTTTTATAAACTTCAAAGGTGTTTTCATTAGGGTCGCATCCTATATACTTTCTAGTACAAGGAGTTGCCCAAAAACCTGCAAGTCTATCTCCCCAACCACAAGACATATCAAATACTGTCTCAGCATCAAACATTTCATACATGACCTTTGCAACATTTGGTTTAAACTGCGAGGCAACATATGATCCCAAACGAAATGCCTGACGATAACTCTCTGTGGTAAGTGCTTGATTAACTTCTGTCAACCTGAAAATAGGAGAAATCAATTGCTCAATATCTTTACAATCACCATTCTCCCATCTATCTACAGCACTTTTAAATCCATAAGACCCACAGGACATTCTATTTTTATTTTGAAAATAATCACTAACAGAATTAGAACTATTTCCCATCTGTATTAAATCCAATCCATTATCAGCAAAGGAATATCTGTACTCAAATTTTTCCATAACATCATAATTATTTTTATCCATTACCATTGATTTCATACTAGTCCTAGACAAGTTTTTAAATCTATCTTTGACTTTTTTCAATGGGATATTTCTATAAGGAAATGGAGGTTTACGTGTAAAAATATAATTAGCAAGTGATTTACGAACCTCATCCTTGCCATGTGTTTCCAACAAATGTTGCCAGTTTTTTGTATCAACTACAGGAACATCTGTATCAACAGTAAACATGTGTAATAAGGATTCTAAATTTTTCATATTAACTCTATTATAACATATTTTTTCGTATTTGTCAAGCCTATTCCATGATTAATTCAGTTAAATTTAGTTCAGAACCAAGTGTACCCTTTACCCATGTATTAAATGAAATACTCACCCTAGTCTGTTTAGTTTCGTTTCGAGGTACACTGTGTCTCAGATAAGATGGAAACATCACAAGTTCTTGATTGTTCACACCAAACCAAAACATCGAGGAATTAAATGATTGATAATCCTCTGTTGGAAATTGTTGTAGAAATCTATTGTGCATAGATTCATCGTGAAAATGTATTCTATCATCCTCAACGGTAGAAATATAAAATACTCCACTCAAAAGACTATTCGGGTGAGAGTGTTCATGGTGCCATCCACCTGTATTAGTTATGTTCAACCACGATTGAGTAATATAAAAATTCAAATCATTGGTTGGTTTATATACTTCTTGGGCCATTTCGTTTATTGAATTCACACAAAAATCATGTATTTCATTCAACTCAGGATTATTTCTGAAAACATAACTATCAATTGATCTCAGATTACCTGTATTATCTGAACAATCACATACAAACAATTCCTCATATTTATTCTGTTCTGATTTCGTTGGATCTCTAAATGTTCTTTGTACTACTGGATCTGCAAATATTCCTGATATTCTTGGTTGTTCCATTACTATACCACCTTACTAAAATTTTTCACTTTTTCAAATCTAATAACATGTTCAAATTTCTCATATAAAGACTCCCCTTTATGCGAAATAATATAAACATTTGTATTAGAACCCAAAGTATGCAATAATTTTAAAAATTCTTCTGTTCCAGTAGAATCCAAAGAACTATCAAATACTTCATCTAATATAAGCAAATTCGTATTAGCACTATTTTTCATTTTTGCAATTGACCTCCAAGTAAACAATAATGCAAGGTCAATTCTCATTTTTTCACCTTCACTGAAGGATGCATAACTAAAAATATCACGATATCTACTCTTAATAATCTCATTGAAATTTTCATCCAACTCAAAATTAAAATATGAATCCATTGCAGTTAAATAACTATTAACCAATTTATTCATTATAGGAAGATATTGACGTATAATTTTAGTTTTTATACCACTATCCTTCAATAATTTTCCAGCAATCTTTAAATACTCTAAATCATCAGACAAACTCCTCTTTTCCTCATTAAACTCATCCAACTCATTTTTCAATGCCATTAACCGTTCATCATCACCAGTAGATTTTTCCTTAACTTTAACTAAATATCCAATTTCATCTTGTAACTTTATAATATACTCATTCACCCCTTGGATCTTATAATTCAAAGATTGTATTTCACTATTATTATCAGTCACCTGAGCTCGAATATCATCCATTTTTTTAATTTCGGAAAGGGTAACATCTAATTCTTGTTCTAAGTTTTCTAACCCCTCCTCATAACTAAACAACTTCGTATTTCTTTCAGCAACTAATACATCTTTGTGTTGATCATCTAAAACCTGTTCACAGGTAGGACACTCCTTCATATCATTAAAAATTGAAATTTCCTTTTTGGTACCTTTAATATTACTGACTATTTTTTTCTGCAACTCTCCCAATTTATTCTGATATTTGTTTTTTTCCTCATAAGTAACTAAGGACCTATTATAATTCTCATTGGCAGTCTGCAATCTATCAATAACATTTTGATGTTCAATAACTGTATTGTTATTTTCTTCCATCAAGGTTCTTGTCTTATTGATCTTATCACGGTTTATTTCTTCTGCCTCTAATTTGTATCCCTCGATAAGTTTTTTCTTTTCTTCTGCTAACTCTACCTTATGCATAATATCACGATGCTGATTAGAATTAAGGACAACTTTTTCCTTTAAAATTTGATTCATTGTAGAAAATATTTGTATATCTAACAAATCTTCAATCACATCTCTCCTAGCAGAAGTAGGAAGTTGCATAAAAGGTTGAAAAGAACTAGATCCCAAAACTATTATCTGTGTAAAACTTTTATAATTTAATTTTAAAATTTGCTTTTCGAGTTTTTCTTGATAATCTTTTGATTTAGCATCTTGGTTGAGTAATTTCCCGTCCATATAAATTTCAAATATCCCAGGTTTTATTCCACGACGGATAAGATATGTCTTGCTACCAATAAAAAACTCAACTTCAACTAACAATCCAGATTCATTAATAGAATTTACAAGTTGTGGTTTATTTATTTTCCGAAAAGGTTTAGAGAACAGTACAAAAGTCAATGCATCCAACATTGTAGATTTTCCAGAACCATTCTCTCCCAATACTAATGTAGTTGGATGTGCATCGAGATCTATTTCGGTAAAATAATCTCCAGAAGATAAAAAATTCTTATAACGCACCTTAGTAAAATTTATCATTCAATCTCCATTGCTTCCAAGTATAAAGATTTCATAAGAGAATCCAATCTAGATTTCTCTACGGTTAATTCTAATCCATCAATATACTTACTCAAAATTGTCATTGTATCTTCTGCCTCATCCAATTCTCCTGTAGTATCTAAAACTTCTAATGGATCTTCAATGATAGTTACATCATGTGGATCATAACTATAAAGACGGTCTAAAAATAAATCAAACTTATATGGATCCTCCTTTTCGACAACAACAACTTTCACATAAGAATTTTTATATTCACTATAATCCTTAGACAAATACTCATTTTTTATATCATCATAAATCAACTTATGAAACATTTTATATGGATTTACAATAAATTCTAATTCTCTTGTATCAGTATCAAAAATATAAAATCCTTTAATATCATCTGCATCACTCCACATCAACTCATATGGAGTTCCAAGATATTGTATATGTCCATCTCCATTTTTATAATGAAAATGTCCAGACAAAACCATATCAAATTTATTAAAAACCTTTTTATTCAATCCATGCTCACAGACTAATCCCTTATACATAGAATAACCAGTAACCTCTAGATGACCCATAAGTATTTGTGCAGTAGTATCAGTCAACATCTTCATAGTTTTTTGTACATTTTCAGGACATATCCAAGGCACAAAAAATATATCTAACCCATCAAATGTCTTTATCACTGGTTCATCATATATCCAAGGTTCATACTTCCCTTCGGATGTAGTAAATAATTCTTGTACTGCATTTATTCGGTTGGTGTTTTTATAGTACGTATCATGGTTTCCAATAATAATATGAGTATCAACTCCCATATCACCGAGCCTGAAAATAAAATCCCTACGTATAGAATTAAGCGTAACATAATTAATATATTTTCTCCTGTCTACTAAATCTCCCAAATGTATTAACGTCTTAATATCATTTTCTTCCAAATAAGGAAAAAATATATCGTTATAAAATTTCATAAAATGATCAGTAAATATTTGACTGTCATTCCTTGCTCCAAAATGTGTATCGGTTATTAATGCTATTTTCATATTTCACCTTTATAAACGCAAAGTTCCCACAGACATATCCTTGTTCCATTGCCATCCTTCTGTTTGAAGTTTTTCCGAGGACAAAACATTTTCAATACATTCACCATCACGTAAATCTTTATAAATCACAGGCAAATTATTATGTTCTCCGTTTGTTTCTATAAAAAATTTCCATAATTCATTTAGAGTAATAGGAACTCCAGTAGAAACATTATATACACCTTGGAGATCATTTCTTAATGCAAATCTATTTGCACTCACAACATCACTCACATGTACATAATCTCTTGTAGTATCATCACCTGTACCATATATGACTGGAGATATACCGTTTTCTAAACATTCTTGAAAATACTTAACAACACCACGACAATTTTTCCCATACACATTTGCATATCTCAAAACACAATAATTAGGAAATTTTAACAATTTCAAATATTGCTCACCCGCCCATTTACTAAATCCATATGGACTTATAGGATCAATTGGATGACCTTCTTCCATCGGCAATGCAGTCTGTTGTTCTCCATACACACTACCAGATGATGAATAGATAATTTTAGAAACACCAACAGAAATTGCATTAGTTATTAAATTTATAGTTCCAATTATATTTGCTTGTGCATCATATTCTGGATTATTAATTGAATTCGTAACATTGGCATGAGCTGCACAATGAAATATGACATCAGGCTGTAATTGTTTGAGCATATGCTCAAGTTCTGTATTATCAGTTAAATCTACAAAAAAATGAGGAAAAGTTGGAGTATCTGAATTTCTCTCCTTATACTCTCGTTCCATACATACAACTTCATGTCTTGTATTACAATCACGATAAATATAACTAGCCAAACCAAATGATTCAGAAAGATGGCTTCCTATAAATCCATTTGCACCTGTAATTAAAATCTTCATTTTTTAACCTTCAATTTAACCCTTTTACTATTTTTTCTAACTACTCTTCCTTCACCCAAAACATGGCCAGTCTTAAAATCTTCCAACTTGCAATAATTCCCACACATTTTTAATTCCTTATCATAAAATAATTGTACGGCATCAAATTCTGCATTACAACTTTTGCAAACATAAGTAAATATTGGCACTATTCTGTCTCCATAAACTTCTCTAGACTACTTTTTCTTTTATTTTTCAATCTACGGTTTTGCATTTTTTCTTCAAAATCTGCTACAATTGTAGAATTTTCATTCATATACACTTGAACTGCTTCCAAAGAAATTCCACTATCATGGTCTTGTAATGTTGCCAAATCAGTCATATTTCCTAATTTCTCAGTAAGTTTGTGTCTTATATAAGATTGCTTTTTCTCCCTTTCAATTCTTCGTAAAAAGGCAAAATAAATGATCTGTGTAAAATAGGAAAAAGGATTAGTAGATTTTTCTGGATTAAAATTATGACAGTATTGTATACAATTTTCAACTCCGTCTGAAATCATCTCCTCTTTATATGTGTAATTTATAAAATTAGGTCTCTGTGCTAACCCTTTAGCAATCTTCAAAAAACACTCCCCCAAATATTCGGTAATTATAGGTTTTTCGTCAATACCAGATTGCTCATTCTCATACATCTCCTTCTTAAACTCACTCATCACAGAATATAACTTCTTATTATCAACATAATGTTCCTTTTTCTTCTTCTCCATTTAGTTTACCATTGGTACCTTCTGTTTGATTTTACATGTATATTATAACATAAAAAAACTTGTTTGTCAAGCTTATTTTGGCTTGACAAATGGGAAAAAATATGTTATACTTAGCGTATGTACGCTGGGGGGAGCTGGATATAGTAATTATAAATTAAAAGTCTTAATTGCATAGTCAAACTTCTGATCATTGTAAATCTTTAACCTTTCAAGCATATGGTTCAAGGTATAATTCTTCTTTGCTTTATGTGATATGTCATCCGAAACATCAAACAGATTTGCCACTACCTTTTCATCAGTCCTTCTCAATGCCCTCCCAATAGATTGTAGATTTCTTATTCTAGATTTTGATGGACTAGCAAAAACAACATTGTGTAAATTTCTAATATTGATACCAGTAGAATAAGTTCCGTAACTCGCAATAATAATAGAATTCTTTTCTTTTTCTGTAGTTAAACGTATAGATTCCCTTTCATCAGCAGAAACTCCTCCGTGTATAAAACTAATAGGTTTATTGGTTATACCTTTCATCATTTCATACAATATCTCTCCATGCTTTTCTACCAATTGATAAAGAACCAATGTATTTCCAGGTAATCTTTCTACCATTTTGCAGATAAATGCATTACGTTGATTGTTACTGACAATATAATTAATTTCTTGCTGATATGTTGCTGTTGCCATTTCTTTGCAAATGACCTCGGGATGTTTCAAAACTATACAATGAATTTTAAGATCAGCAAGATATTTTGATTCTATTAATTCCCTTGAAGTTGTTACTTCATGTACCGGTCCAAACAATCCTTCTAAAACAAATTTATGCGTTTTAGTTCCGTCTAACGTTCCAGTTGTCCCTATTCTAACAGGACAATTTACTAATTTTGTCATTATTTCGATTAGTGATTTTGCTTTAAATCCATGTGCCTCATCTCCGATAACAACTCCGAATGGTTCAAAGAAAGAAGTTCCCAATCGGAAAATAGATTGCCAGGTAGTTATTAGATTCTGTTTAGTTATTTCTCTACTCTGTCCAGAATATAATTTATGAAAATATTTTTCCGAATCTATTCCGTAGGATTGAAAATCTTTAAACATTTGCTCTACTAAGGAGGTTGTTGGAACAACTACAAGAGATCTCATATCTGAAAAATATTGAATAATCATGTGTATCATTAATGATTTTCCAGATGCAGTTGGAGACAATAAAATACATTTTTCATTTTGTACTGCATGTTCTAATGCAGATAGTTGATATTCTCTTGGTTTAATAGGTAGGTTTAAACCATTGACAAATGATTTTAAATCTTTAGGTGGGTGTGGGAGAAACTTTTCTGGATTAACAATTTTTGTATCGTATTTTCTAGAGGTTGCAAACTGCAATGTATGCTTGAGTAAACCTCCATACAATTGTTTATCTCTAACAGAATATAAACGAATTTTTCCATCCCAAACTTTAGCACGATAACTGGGCATAAATTTAGCACCAGGAACTTCAAATGTAAAATAATCACACAATTCCTGGGCAACTCCAGGTTCACAATCTATTATATTGTAAACTTCGTTTATTTTCTCTATGTGTAGAGTATCAGGCAACGCCATTAATAAACTTTCTCCAATCAATTATATGCCTGATATAAAAACTCCTATTAGTTATACTAGTTAATGTACGTTGAAGAAAATCAACTTTTGTTTTTTGATATTCAACTTTCAAATTCATAGTTTCTAATTCATCATCTCCGTCTAGCCAAGTATCAACTTCATTTTTAAGAATTTTCAAATCGAATGGATTTTCTTTATAAATTTCTGGATCTGCTCTACCAGTATAGTAGAGTACCTTTTCTAATTTTAATTTTTTATATTCTTTTGTTGATTTTGCCTGCTCTAATTTTGCCTCTTCATAAAATCTCAAATATTTAGAATGCAAATAAGGAGTTCTCATTGCTTCCCTATCAAGAGCAGTATCATCTAATACCAAATCATTCTCTACTAATTTGTACAACTCAGTCAATTCCAATATAATTTCCTTATGCTGATACTGCTAATTTCATGTCGTGAAAAACAAACGATACTGTTGCCATTATTGGTTGTGCGGCAGTGTCCGTTGATTCTAACGTAACCGGTGTTAATACAGTAGGAAATAAATTCACAAATTCGATAACTTTATTTGAATTCATACTGTTAGTCATTAAATGTAATCTTGCATTTGAATACATTTCTTTTGCATTTATAGTGTTTGTTGATGCTGGTAATGTTGCAAATTCTTTTTTTGGATCAGATGGATTTGTTATTTGTCGCATCCAAGTATACATTTCATTCCAATTTTCCATATCTTCATCAACTAAAAACATACAATCAAATATGTCAAATGTCATACCTTGTCCTGGTTGTGGAAGAGAACGAAAAGGAGTATTTTGCATTGCCTCTCCAATCTGTATACCTGGCAACATAACATTTTGGCACCAATATGAAACTAATGGAAGTCTATCAATATTAAGTTTATATGCAGTAGGACTTAACAGATTATAATTTGATGGTAAGTTTTGCATAGTTTTACCTCCTATGCATATATTTATAAGCTACAATAAGGGGGCGTCGTGAGATACGCCCCCTTACCATCTCTATCTATCAATCTCGGTAATCCGAAATTAAAGATTTATTTTATACTTATATACCTACAATTCTAACAATTCTATAATATGCGTTTTCGCCTTGACCCAGATCGTTATTAGTGTCGCCACCAAACGGATTAGACAAAAGACCATATCGGGTTTTAAATCCGATTTTTGGTTGGAATGTATCTTGACCAACAGTCTTAACCATTTGCAATGGGACGTATGGACAATAGAACAAACCAGCATCGTAAGGTGAGTCACCTTTATAACCGACAGTTATATAATTTGCAGATGCACCAGCGGCATAAGTTGCGGCACCACCAGCAGGATCTGGTTTAACTGAAGCTTCAGTTCCGTCTCCGCCAGCAAAATAAGGATCTACATATACCTTAAACTGTCCAGCAAGAGTACCTACAAACGAATTGCCAGTAATTCCATCAGCACCAAGTAAAGCACCGTCACCCAAGTTCTGATTTGCATCTAACAAACCAGTTACTGACAAAGCAGAAATTGCATTTGCAGAACCGATTATAATATTACCACGACCCCGTCGAGTTTCGATAGCAATTTGATTTGCTTCCTTTTCAATTTGGAAAATTAAGCCTTTATATTTTTCAACTGACCATCGACCGTCACCATCAGTAATATTCCATGTACCAGATAGTGCTGTATCAGTAGCACCTGCTTTTGCAACACGGTTAACTGTATGGACGACTTCACGATTAATTTCAGCAAGAATTTCAGTTGACAAAATATTTGCCAATTCTTGCTCGGCATCTAGACCGTGAATTGCTTTAAGGTCTTGTGCCAATTCAGTTGTGTATTCGGCCTTGAGGGCACGACTTTTTGCTGTAACCGACGTTTTGTCGATTGTGAATGACATTTGACGGAAATGATTTGTAGCACCGTCACCAAGTGCCTCAGCAGTATTAGATGCCATACCAGCAGTTGGATTATATTCTGTCATAAACGGATCGGATGCGCCAGTAGGAAGTGCTAAGGTAGCATTAGAGCCATCCTCATCACCTGTACCACCAACATTCGTGCCTGTACCAGCCGCAGAATGTCCTTGGATTGCTTCGTCAAACAAAGCTTCGTTTCCAATTAATGTTTCATTAGTATCTTCATTACCAACATAGTTGGATTTCAGGAAGAATACTAGTCCAGTAGGACCTGACATTGGTTGTACACCAACAATGTCATAAGCCATTAAATTAGGAGCTGCTCGTCTAATTAAACTGATTAAAATTGGATCGTAACCAGCACGTCCACCGGTAGCACTAGCTGCACCAGTAAAACCATTAGCACCAGCTGCTGTTGCTGGAGCTGCTTCTGTTAAAAGTCCTGTTCCGCTATTTTCGGCCATTGCTTGTTCAGCAATTGCTCGTTCTTGGTTTTCCAAGAGGATAGCAGTAACAGCACGCCTATAAGAATCCTTAATCTTAGGCATTGATTCATGGTCTAAGATAGGGTTCCATTTTTCTTGTAATGCTTGTGCATCTGGCATTGTCTGCATTGTTTTTTTCCCCTTTATATTATCTGGTAAGTCTTCCAAGACTAGCCGCATAAGCGGACATTATTGGATCTGACGTTCCGTATGTACTTTCATCTGTTTCTTCGGTTAATGTTTGAACAGATTGTTCTTTTGTTTCGTTAAAATAACTTTCTTTAATAGTTTCCAGTTTAGCAGTATATTCTTCAATATCACCACTGTAAACTACAGATTCAGTTAAAGTTTTGAATTTTTCTGCATCTGTATCAACCATATCATCACTTACGGTTAAGAAAATGTCATCTTTGATATGCTCATCATTCTCTTCCTTCAGTTCAATATTAGATTGAATTTGCTTATCTAATTCGTCTTGTAATTTTGATACTTTTTCTGTTAATTCAGAAAGAACATCAACTTTTTCATCTGGAACTTCAACGTATGAAGTCTGGAACAATTCTTTTAAACCAGCCAAGAAAGTTTCAGTAATTTCTGTCTGAATACCATTTTCGACTGCTAATTTATTTTCTTCCATCCATTCCTCTACGATGTAGTCTAAATAAGAATCAAATTTTGCTGTTAATTCTTCTTCTTGATCCAAGAATGCTTCCAGTGCTTCCTGTACCATTTCTTCTTGTTGCACTAACAATTCAACTTTAACTATATCATCAACACGTTTTTCAACAGCACTTTCAAATATAGTAGTTGCTTTGGCACGGAATTCATCACTGAATTCTTCCCCGACTAATAGAGCATCAACATCTTCTGTAGGAACGTAAGATTCACCTTGTCCATACAATCTCGCAACTCTCTTGCGTAATCTAGACAAAGTTTTATCTTTTCTTACTCCACCTGCTTCGACTTTCTTTTGTCGAATTTTTTGCTTCCTACCGTATGCTTTTCCACCTTTTGTTCTGCCCCATTTGACCCGTTTCAACCTGGCCATAATCCGTTTACCGAGACTTTTCTTTTTTAATTCTGAAATTTCTTCGGTATCTTCTTCAGTCTGTTCTGGATCATATTCTGAATACAGTCTTGCAACTTTCTTACGTATTCGTCCTAATGCTTTGGATACACGAACAGCACCACGGGCAACTTTAGATTGGCGGATATCACTTTTTCTTCCTGATTTTTTCCCACCAGATGTTCTCTTCCATTTTTTCTTTTTGAGTCTGGCCATAATTCGTTTACCAAGACTTTTCTTTTTGAGTTCTTGTAAATCTGTTTCGCCTTCAGGAAGATCCTCTTCCGTTAGCTCAACATCTTCAAAGAATTCATCTGGAAGATTATCAAAGAAAGTATCTGGTAAAGAATCTAGTTCTTCATCGGATGCTTCCCGTAAAAATGTCTCATATTCTTCAGAAGTGATAGTATCAGATTGATCATCTACTTCTTCGTCGTCGGTGTCATCAGCAATTAAAGAATCTTCCACTTCTTCTTCGGAATCATCTTCTGCTATTAAATCACCTTCGTCATCAAAGTAATCAAGGATTAATTTCTCATCCTCTTCTTGATCAACTTCTTCTGATTCTACCAAATCTTCAAAATCTTTTTCCATTGCTTCCATTTGCTTCTCCTCTATTGGATTGTGAAGATTTTTATTTTATTAGTAGTATTTATAAAATTTAATATTTATAAACTATTTATAAATTTCTCGAATACTAAAATAGCAACTTGTTCACGGTCACTTTTTGATGCAGTTTCTATTTCAGTTTTCATTTCTGCCATTTGTTTTTCTTGTAATAAACCATTATCCCAAACCCATTCTCTTCCTTCCATAATACCTTGTACGAATGCACCAGGTGCAGATGGATCTGCAACAATATCAGCAGCCGTTGCTAAGTAAAAGTCATCTTTTACTAACTTAGTACCATCTTGTAATTCTTCGATGGATCCCATCCCTCTACTAGAAACCCCCAATCTGGCACCTTCACCTAATATACCTTGTACGATTTTACCGTATGGCGTTTCTTTTAGAACTTTTGCTTTTCCTTTCCAGTTATTGCCATCGGAGGATAGTTCAGTTACCATATGTGAAACACGATCTAAATTAATAGTCGGTCCTTCTGGATGTCCTAATTCACCGAATGCACGATTTTCAGTTATATAATCTTTTGTATATCTTTCGACTTCCCGTTCTAACAAATCCTTTGGATAAACTCTACCATTTCTGTTTTTTAATTCAGACTGGAGAAAAATCCCTTCAATAAACAAAGATTTTTTACCACCTTCTTCTTCTAGCTCAAATATTTGCAGATCTTCATTTATCTCCGTTATCAGTTTCATCTGTTTTCTCCTCTGGTTCTAGTTGATCCTCCGGTTCTGCCTGATCAACTTTTTTGTCAAATATTTTAGTAGCAATTTCAGGTTTCTTATCTGCAATTGCCTTTGCTATTCTAGTTTGCAATTCTTTGTCGAGGAGTTCTTTCGCCTCAGATGGTTTATCTTGAATTATCATATCCATAATTTTATCTACACTATTCATTTAATTCCTCCTCATTTCCGATGTAATCTAACTCATCGAATAAGCTGTTAATATTATTTAGTGATTCCTCGTTTTCTGGAGTATACTCAGAGTATACTCCATTTTTACTTCCATTCTCTTTTACATTAGAAGGTTTGCGTGTCAATGTAGCAGGATCTCGTTTTGGAGTATCTTTTCCGTCTTTTGCTTCAGCATCAAAATTAGTATCAGTAGCACCCCATTCGATAGTAGCATCTTTTGCAAGACGTTCATTATTAACTTCTGCTTGTATTTCATTATCCATTTGTGTAACTTCTTCATCTGTAAGAGTTAATAATTCTCGACGGATCCAATCCATTGAAAAATATCTACCTGCATATTCAGATATATCACGTAAAATATTTAAACGACCAGCAAGCATTTCTGATTTTTTAATTTCTCTATAATAGGAATCTTCTGCCCAACTATACTGAATATTCGGACGAAATTTATCCCAATCACCTTGGTTCAATATACCTTTCAATACTAATTGAGTTTTCAATATATGATCAAACATCTCTGTAAATTTATTTCGCAATCTCGAAACAAACTTAGAAAATTTCATTTCATCTCTATTGATTTCTGATTCTCTTCCTAGTGAAAATCCACTATCAGATTCAAGTCTAGATGGAGGAACATTCAATGCTTTATACACTTTAGTTTGGAAGAAAGTAACATCTTCTAATTCACCTAAATTCTGTCCACCAGGCAATGTTTGGATTTCAGTTCCTCTACCACCTTCTCTACGTGGTAACCAGAAATCTTCAAGCATACTCATGTGCTTACGTTCATCTTTTAATTCTCCAGTACTCGCATCATACACAAGTTTATTCCTATACCGATTCATTGTATCTGCCAAATACTGTTCTGCTTTTGCTTTAGGTAAGTTACCAACATCAATGTAAAATATCCGACGTTCAGGTGCCCGACTAATTCTGTAAATTACTAAGGCATCTTCCATCATTCGTAATTGATTGATAGGTTTCATTGCTTTATGTAAATGACTTATAACAACATTTTTTCCATGTTCAAATAAACCTGAATTTACATATGCAATAGAATCAGGACTAATTTTAAGTCCTTTTTGATTATCAGACGTTGAAACATCTATTTTTTCATTATACAAAAACCATTCTTTTGTTTCTTTGACAACTTCAATACGTCCATCTGGTGTGTTTATATCACGTTTACTTGATTCCCGTACTTTTCTAATTTTTCTTGGATCAATATAACGCAATTCTTGTATACCTGCTTTAGGACGTTTTTCGTTTATTATTATGTGATGATACAAACGACCATCAACATACCATTTACGAAATATCTCATAGCCCTTTTTATTAAAATCTAAAAGGTCTACGAGATATTCCCATTCTTTATAAATTTTTTCTTTAATAGTATCAGGAGCACCCAAATCTTTCAGTTCTAAATTAACAACAGATTCACGTTCATCCGAAATCACAATTGCTTCATTGACAATATCATCAATAGCTGCATCAACTTCAGATTGCAATGCTAATTCACGATATTTCGTTATGAGTTCTATCTCATTTTTGATAGAACCATCCATGTTTATATAGGCACCCAATGCACCGCCTGGTGCAATACCTAACGCACCATCATCATTTTCAGGCGGAGCAAATGAAGTACCTTTTTTCTTTTTACGTGTTATTTCAAAACCGAATATTTGAGCCATTTAATTTATCCTTTTACCAAACCATACCACTTGCTAAATCAAGAGCAGGAGCCGCAACAGCAGGATCTAATGCACTCTTAGCGATAGAAAGAGGATTGCCATCCCACGTCCAATTTGACAATGCCCAAGTAACTGGGAAATTCAAAATTTCATCATTATTTGCCCAATCTAATTCAGCAGGTCCTAATACAGTAGGCCAAGCATTTTCAATTAAGACTTGTCTAATTGGAAGACCAGTTTTACTGGATACCGTTACTTTCATTGACCCCATATAACTATTTAATGCCGCCGTAGGAGACATCTTATTAGTTGTAGAGCCATTTATTCGATCCATCCATACAGTTATCATTTCATGTACAGAAAAATCTTCATCTTCGTATACAGTAGTTTCCCAATCTTCAAAAGTTGGGGCACCATTTACTTTAATTGTTCTACCCATAAAAGGAACTTCACTCGTAGAGATTGTCCTTCCTGGGATCTGTGAAGTCCTGACCCTAAACCCAAAAGCATATTGTCCTACTTTTGGAAGTCCAAGAGCCGCAGGTGGATCTATACTGACCATAAAATTACTAGGTCTTGCCCCACCAAAAGGATTTCCTGTCTTAAATGAACTTACATCAAAAGCCATTTTTTATTCCTCCTATCCTATTACTTCTGAAAATGATACAGCCGTTCTAACAGCAACAAAGTTTAGACGGATGAAATTGATAGAACGTGAAGGTTTTACGAAAATATCCCCAACAAATTCATTTGCGTCAATAACATCACCTGTATTATTTGATTCGTCACAAATTACTCTAAAATCAGTAATTCCTCGTTTTGCTTGAACAGATTCTAGATAACTAGTTACTAAACTTCTAAACTGTGAACGTGTAAAATCATCATTGAATTCAAACAGCAAACCTTTAGCAAAATTACCAATTGTTTTCTGGAGTGCAATAAACAATCCTCTAACATTAATTCTAGTAAAAGCACCTGTTCCTAATTGAGCAGTTTTGTCTCCGTATAACAATGTTCCTTGACCAGGCATTGAAATAATAGGATTAATTCCTACTGGATACAATTTATCACGTTCTAATTGTCCAGGATTAAAATACAATCCTGCTAAATTTCTAATTTGTCCTCTAATAGTTCCTGCAGGACTCCACCATGCATCTTGATTAACTCTAGTTAATGCAGTAACACCAGCAATATCACCATTCAACGGTACTGCAACATATTTATCTGTGTATTTATTGTACATCTTTTTGTAACCACTGTCAACAACTATAAAGGAAGATGCTACTCCATGTGATGCTGACCAAGTTACTAATGCATCTGCTTTATCAGAAAGAGAAACACCAGAAGACAACAAATTTACAGAATTTGCCGTGGACGGAGGTGAAATGAAACCAAATGTATCTTTTCTTGCTGATGTAATAGTATTTATTGTAGCATTTGCATTATTACTAGCATGAGAATCTCCACCAATTAAAAACCCAACATCAGTTGTATCAGCATCAGCAAATACATCATAAGCAGCTGCTCTAGCCGCAGTTGCTCCTGGAGAAGTTCCAGAAGTTCCACCTTGCAATTTAAAAGAAACACCATCATTGCTGGTTAAAGGTGTTATTGCAGCGGATGACATAACCGTTGCACTTTCAGTTACCCATTCATCACTAATTATTTCAGAATCATCAGTATTACCAGTATCAGCAGCTTCTCCTATATTAAAGGAACCACCAAAATAAACCCATTGTCCTTCATCCTTGATTCTATCTTTAATATAGTTACTCCTGCCAAAATCATCTTTAGCAGCTGTTTTAATAGATACACTTGAAAATTTTTCTAAAACAGTTCCAGGAACTCCTGTAATTCCTCCTTCACTATCAATTACTATAACATGAATACAATCATTATTAAGAGTACCAGTTGCATTTGCTGACTTTCCTGGAGCAGCGGCAAATGCAGTTTTATAGGGCCAAGTAGAAAATTGCGAATTGTCAACTATATGCACAGTTATATTATCTCCATAACTACCAGGATATCTTGCCACAAAGAAAGATGCCGCATTATCCGCTGGAGCATATGCTGTATCATTATAATCAGTAGTATTCAACCATGCTATAGCTGTAGCACCTGAAGAAATAGAATTTGTAGCACCTGTTCCTACTGATCTTACTACCTGCAATCCACTTACATATGCCAAATAACTTGCAGCTGTTAACCAATTGACTTCACTAGCTGTATCTGGTTTTCCAAAAATTCTGATTAAATCGGCTTCACTATTAACTACAGTTATATCATTTGCTGGGCCCCATTGAAAATGACCTGCAATTCCTCCTCCACCTAGTGCAGCCGCACCTATTGATCCGGTATTGTCAATTTCTTTGACTTCTACCCCTGGACTTATTAAACTCGTAACTGCCATGTCTGTGTTCTCCTTGTTTCGGACTTATTGTTAAATTCTACGGACGTTCCCACGTAAATCTTGTATTTTTATTTATAAAAAGTCCGTTTTTCAAACATATGTCCAATGTTCTCCATCATTATCTATAAACCCATCATCATCTAAACCACTACTGACAATTCCAAAAGGAGTTAAGTCTTCTTCTAATGCTTTCATTCGATCAGAATACATCCTTGTACGCAAATCAGAATCAAGCAAATCTTTAAAATAGGTTTGATTTGTCAACCACGAAAACAAAACTAACGTCATTACCAAATCATCGTGATGACCTTCAGTCGCCGCATAACTTTTAGATTTTGTGCAGAAAGTTGTAAATTCTGCTACAGTATCAAAATCTAACAACAACAATTTCTTTTCTTCTATCAAAGCTTTAAGTACTCTACATCCAATTCGTTTCACTTGCGGAGTAGTTCTCACCCCGAAAATTGTATTTTTTGAAAATCCAGCACCAACTACTTGCCCAGATCTACCTTTCATTGCGGTAGTAATCATATTCTCATATTCTATTTCATAATATAAAATATCAGCAACTTGTCCTCCAATATCATTTGCCTCTACCATAACCCATGCATCGTTATACTCCTTTGCAATTTTTTCAATTACACTAGGATATAATAGTGGAGGTATTTCGTTGTTTCTATATCTACATACTAATTTATATGGCATTTCTGTTGCATCAACCACAGTAAATGCACTATAATCTTTACCAGAACCTCTTGCAACGTCACAAGTCATAACATAAACCCTGTCTTTAATAGGACGTTCCCATGTTGCCAATCCGTCTTTTTGTGCAATAGGTTGTTTCCATGCTAATTCTCTCAAACGAGTAGAGGAAACTAACGTATCACTAGAACCCAAGAAATCTGTTTCAAATTCAACACGAAATTGATCTTCTGATGTATTTCTTATAGTTTCTTCTTTCCAGGCCTCATCTCTACCAGGAACTTTAGACCAATGTACATCAATAGGAACATAATCACTCTGCCCTTCAGTCGCCGCAACCCACATTTTATGAAATTGATTCATTCCATTTGGAGTAGAAACAATCAAAACTTTTGTTGTACTACCAGATGAAATTGTAGGATAAACTGATCGAAAGAAATCTTCTGCAATATGTTCTGGAACAAATGCAAATTCATCTAAAAATATAATATTAAAAGTACCACCACGAATTGCACTTGATGAGGTTGAACTTGCAAGTATTTTAGAACCATTTTCTAATTCTATATTACCTTTATTCCATTCAACAATTCCCTGTTGCAACCATGCTGGTAAATGTTCATATGCAAGTTGCAATCTGCTCAACAATTCTCTGGCAGTCTGTCCTTTATTTGCTAGAATTCCTACTCTAACATCTTGATTGAATAATACATAATGCAACAAATAAGCAATAATTGTAGTAGATTTCCCTGTCTGTCTAGGCATCTTACATATAACAAAACGATTCTCATCAAATTTATTTACCATATCTTCTTGGAAATCCCATAAACTAAACGGTTGCAATCCTTTATCGACTGTAACAATTTGCATAAAATTCCTAATAAAGTAAATTGGATCGTCTGCACACTTCATATAATCTTCAATTTGTTCTTTAGTAAAATCAACAGGAACATTTGCTTTTTTAAGATTGGGATTGCCTAAATAACTTGTATTATTCATCGTTTATCTACTTTCAAAAATTGTTGCAATTCTTTAGTTGAACCCACAAATAAAGTATTGTTAGTGACATTTTTTGGACCATCTTTTCCTTTAATATCATTTATATCTATCATTGTTTTTTGCATGTCTAACAATTCTTTATTGACATCACTAGTTGCTTTCAAAATTTGTCCAACAACTTCAAATGCTCTGGCTTCATCCGATTGTTTTGCAACTTCAAGGATATGATCTAATGCACTAGTACCCTTTTCTATCAATTTATGATAAGTTTCACGACTTTTTAAATAGTCTGATTCCAAATCATCATCTGATACAATAGGTACAAGCTCACCTTCAGGTTCTTCTTCAGCTTCAATAACTTCAGGAACTTCAAAATCTAATAATTCATCAATATCTAATTCATTTTCCATTATTCTGTTACCGTTGTGTCTGTTCCAGTTTGCGTATTTGCTGTTGCTCCTGTAGGAGTTGGAACCGCAACTGACCTATTAGTTGCATCATCTATTGCTGATAATGGACTATCTATTTCCGTCAAATCAAACGGAAGAACATCTCGTCCATATATTTGAGAAGTTGTTTTTGTAATAAGTTTAGATGTTTTCTCCGGTCCACACAAATACATTTTAGCATTAAAACTCAATGACCATATGATATATCTTCTCTCTGAATAATCTCCAGTCCACGCATCTTCTTGGTTAACTGATTCTAAGATTATAGGCATGTCATAATCAACAACATCATTTATAGTCAATGCAAATTCAGGTGTAAAATAAGGTAAAATTTGCTCAACAATTTTTAATCCATCTTCGGTTGTAGTAACATATGCAGAAAGTGTAACACTCATATTATATGGAACACGTTGCCAATGATACGTTGCTGTAGTACTAGCAGTAGGGGTAACACCTTGCCTAACTACCGTTGATAATTTTCTCATAGGATCATATGTAGTTCCTGTCCATTCAAAACTCATTCTAGGAACTGACATTGAAACACTAGCATGAGAACCTCCCGCCTCTAAAATTGCATTAAATTTAGACCTAGGACCATAACTCAGAGGAACTTTATAAATGTCTATACTATCATCATTTCCTTTCCCATCATCTCTAGATATTGAAAGATTATTAAATAATGTTCCAAATGCCACTAAAACTTTCCGAAAAGATTCATTATAAAAAGTTGTTCCTAGCATTAAAATTCTCCAAACGGATTAGTTTCTGTGAAATCAATAACACTTGTCCCAGCAGTTTCAAATTCTAAATTGTCTGATATTGGATCATCTGCCATAGTATTAGTGTCAACACCAGTTATAGTCCAACTAGCACCACTAGTTGCTCCCACAATAGGTATTGAATTGGAAGCAATAAAATTACCTGAACGGTCAATGACTGTTAAAGTAGTTCCAACAAAAGTTAAAACTTCAGCAAGAACACTACCAGCAGCCAATGCCTGTGATACTGATTCTCCACTTCCAAATGTTCCTGTCCCACCTGCTTGTAAGGTTAAAACTGTTCTTTGTGCAAGATTTGTTTCAATTACATCAACATCAGCAATTCCAGTATCAAAATCTTCATCTTCATATCTAAACAGTGCAGTTGATACTTGATAAACATAATTTTTTCCTAATTGGAAAAATGGTTGTTCATCTTCAACAAATGTCAATTCAAATAATTGCTTTGAAAACGGAAGGTATATTAAATCTCCTTCTCTTGGTCTCAGTATAGTTGAATCCGCAGTAGTTACTATAGTATCAAAAGTCTTCATTGAAATTATAAAATCTGCTGTATCACGAACTTCAAAACCAAATTGGCCAATTTGATCTTGTCCTCCAAAACCCTCTAGCGTACCTAAATACACTTCCATTGTATATGCAGTACTAAAACTACTTGTTTCAGCATCATTTAAAATCGTATCAATGTTATTTTGTGTTCTTGGAAGATATTGTACATCAATTCCAAAATTTTTGATAGACTCATCCACCATACTTTGAACTAAATAATGTTCATTAGTATTCTGGACGTACTTTGAATGCGAAAAAAATTTACTAAGTGCCATAAATTACCCTACCAAAAATTGAGGCATTTCTTCATAACGCATTTGCATTTCAGATTCTAAACTCGAAATATCTTCATTCGCACTAGAAAGAATTCCACTAGCATTATATGAAACACCACCAGGAAGTGTAATTCCATCATATTTTATAAGATTTTCGCCCCATTGTTTTTTGAGTAATGCTGTTGCATATTGTTTTAACCATCGGTCATTATACACAGCTGCATTCGGGCCAATAATTGCATAACATTCAACACAAATATATTCACCAACATTTATATCAGTTACCCAATCCATATGAATATATAATTTATTATCATGTCTGTCAAAATCAAATGGATGAACTCCATTAATAAGATGATCAATAGTAGATAAGTGCTGGTTAATCATAGTATAATGTAACAATTCTACATCCATTAAATCAAACAAGTCATTTAAACGCAATTGATAATTAAGATCAAACATATTAACTGTTCCAGAACTACTACTAGAAATTGGGAATATTTTAACAATTCCAGTGATAGTATCTGAAGACATACCACTAACAGTAATATATTTATTGTCAATATCTGTTTGTGTTATTTGATATTTTAAAAATACTCGTTTTATTGCATCAAAATGATATTCCTGATAATATTGTAATGCATCATCAATTCTATCTTGAATCTGGGAAGCATTTTCATTACTTGCATAATCATTAGTACTATTAGAACTTCCATCAGGATTGGTTGTTTGTCCTTCGATATTAATATCAATGACAGGATTCCCCAATCTACGCAAACAATAATCAATTAGTTTTACTCTCGTATCTGGTCCAGCCATTAAAGGGTTCCTCCGTCTTTAATTTGATTTCCTTGGGCATCAACTCCATCTGATCCCATGTCTGCTCTCTGCCACTGTCCTCCATCCTCATCTTCAACTTTTGAAAATGGTAATGATCCTTTGCATTTTGCTAATTCAAATTCACTCTCAACTACATCAACTGTAACATTAGATCCTAATACAACTCCAGTTGCACTGGATCCCCCATTAATAGTTATTTTAGAACTTCCAGCAATAATATTATTCCTAGTTATCGTAGTCAATGCACCGGTTCCATTTCCAACTAAAACTTGATCTGCTGTAAATGAAACTGCTCCTGTTCCACCATCATCTACTGATATATAATCTCCAGCTACAAATTCTCCGAGTGCATCAACGACCCCATCCTCTCTAAACAATGCTTTAACTGGTACTCTAACTGCCATTAAAATTCAGCTCCTGCCTCAGAACCAAAATCATCGGCACCTTCTTCAAATCTAGCATCTGAAATTGCTGGACCGATACGTCCAAAAGGAAATGTTCCTTTCAAAGCATTCATAGCAATTTGATCCTCTTGAACTTCTAATTTAAGATCTTGATTTCCAATTATTGTATTTGTATTTGTAGTTGCTGAAACATTTGGACTAGATTGTAAATTGTTTAATCCTATTGTATTTACAGGTAAAGAACTATTTCCTAATAATATTCTATTAGGTGCTACATAATTTATTCCTAATCCACCATGAGCAACAGAAATTCCGTCATCTTCTTGTAAATTTCCAAATCCAATTGGAGTAGTTCCTGATTTAATAGTAATCAATATTTTTGTTTCTGCCATTAACTTATTTCTCCACAATCAACCACAAAATCATTGGACAACAATGAATATGTTCCTAGTTTAAAGGTTATTTCTTCTTGTTCTGCCAGAGGATTTAATTGTGAAGAAGTCAATATAGTTGCAGTTCTCAATGAATTGGAATCAATACTTGCATTTTGTGCCTGTAAACTGCCTCCTTGAACAAATTCACCAGTTTTATATTGAATTGTAAAATCGGTAGAACTATTTGTACCCGTTATGACAACTCCAGTTGCAGTAGGATTAGCAACAGTACCTTGATAAATAGTTTCTCCGGCAAAAAAATCAGATGCAGATCCTCCTACTGTTGGTCTAGCAGTAAGGATTATTTTAATCTCAGAAGTAAAAACTGATATTTGATTTGCAGTTCCTGCAATCTTTTTTGTTAAATATTTTGGATCACTAACAGTTGCATTTCCAATTAAAACTTCTGCATTAGAAACAGCTGAATTGCCAGTGCCGCCATGTTTAACAGGAATATACTCATTAGTTTGATATTCTGCTAAACCTGTGGCGGTCGTATCTGTATAGTCAACTCTTACTGGAGTTTTTTCTGGCATCTCTTAATTGTTTAATGATTTAAGAATCAAAACTGGTACCAACTGCTGGATTTTCTGGAATATCAACACCTGTTCCATTGTTTAAGGTACTATCTAAATTTTCTACATCCAGAGTTCCTGTTTCCAAGTTATATGAATATTGTTTATTGGGATCTTCTCCATTATCAGTAATTATAGCATTAATAAAAGACTGAAAATCCTTTTCTAATTCATTAGCTGCATACTGTTGTGCTTGAATTTTAGCATGTGCCTTCTGAATTAAATCAATATGTGTTTGGACTTGGATTTGTTGGGTATCATTCAAAGTTATACTCACTTCACATTCTCCTTTTTAAATTATTCTTCCCCAAAAACTAGTTCAGTTCCCAGAAGAGATGATTTTGCCTCTTCCTCACTGACCCTAGAATTTATAGTGTCTTTAAGTTCTTTATATGCTTCCGATACTGCCGTATCATCGTTATCAGCATCTGTAAATGGAATAACAGTATCTACATAAAAAGTTTTTCCATTTGAAGCTTCTACCGTAAACCCAACAGCATGACCTGTAGGTGTATCTGCTGGATACTGTTCTAGTCTACTAATAGTAATTTTAGCCATTCGTTTCTACTCCTATTTATAAATCTTCATTTATGTGTATCTTACTACCATCTTCCATCGTTGCAAAAAAATCTGGTCTATACGGTTCACCTTCTACATTTACTTCAACTGTACCTCTATTTATAGCTTCATGGTGTGCAATTCCATCTTTAAGTTTCAAACCCATCATCAAATATGCAAGATCCAATAACTCATATTCACTATGTCTTTCGAGAACATATTGTGGAATTTTCTGTTGTACTGCAAATTGTCTTCTGTTTGAAGTAGTTACAGTAAACTCCACTAGATATTCTTGTTGTTGCCAATAGTGTTCATTACGAGTTATTCTTATGTCTGCCATTTATTGTATTCCTAGTGCCGTACGGGACCGTACAACGGTCTATCTATAATATCCCATTGTTGATTTTCTTCATTCCAAATATGAATTTTTTCTTCTTCTACAGCTGGTTCTGTAACAGGTGCTTCCCACTCATCATTGGAATTTAATGTCCATGATGGAAATGGTTGTGGTTCAATAAATTTGTCTTTGACAGAATCGTATGTCCAACCTCTACCACCTGTGGTAGTTATTTCTTTAAATGTACCTGAATGATCTCGTAAGGCAGCAGAATCTATAAAACTTTGGTCGGCAACAATCACATTTTCAACCAAACCATCACCATTAATTTGTGCAAAATTTGCCATTTTTGTTTCTCCTATTTACTTGTTGTATACTTGTATTTAGTCTAACTTGTTTGGAATGCTCCACCTGGGGGATTAAATGTGGTAGTATATCTACAAACACCCTCAGTTATCCTGACATCATCAAGATACCCACCTAACATAGTCTGACCACTCCACCCGTCAACTTGTCCGATCTGGATCTCATTACTACTTCCCCATGTATCACTGTGAAAACCACTAGCGGCAACAGTTGACGTACCAACAACACCGCCAAGAAATATCCTAATATCTGTACCGTCACTACTAAGGGCAACGTGATACCATTGTCCTGTACTCATTGTTTGATGATGGGTAACTGTCGGATATGCACTTGCCTGTGTAGTGTAAAAGAAATGAGGAACACCATTATCTATTCCAAAATTAACATAAATATTCCCCAAGGCAATTATAGCTGGTGCCCTCTGACTAGTTGGTTTAGCTGTTAGTGTTTCTAGATATACCCATGCCTCCCAAGTCCAAAGAGATGCAGCTGTATACTGAAAACTTTGGTCATATTTAAGATTAGTACTAGTTTCTGAGTTTGTACAATTAAGACTACCTGATCCCCATTTTTTAATTGTAGTTTCAAGAGGTTGATCTGACTCAAGAAAAGTTGTAATGGTTCCCGATTCATCAACTTTATCACCATTGAAATCCATTAGGAACTTAACATTACTCCAATTTGCATCTTGTGCGGGCCAATCACCTTTAAGACTAAATGTGAAATTCTTGGTCAAAGTATTAACACCATCAGATGCAGTACCGACTATATTAAGTGTATCACTTTTGTATGTATGATCTGGTGTAATAGATAATTTCCCATCTGAATCAACAGAAATCCACGTTGGTTTTGGTGAAATTGTACCGACACTATTTGTTGTATCATCGGCACCGACTGTTGTAACTTCCACAGATTCAATTCCGTAGGTAATTACATCTAATGCAGGATCAGTTGCCAAGAATGTTGTTGTTGCCATTGGTGTTCCACTTCCTGCGGCACCACTTGCACCTGCAGTATGTGTTACATTACCAGCAGGAGTTGCACCATCGTGATAATCCAATTCCCCCATTGCAGTTGTATATGTCTGTCCAGCAGTTGCAACATATGTAGTCCAAGATGGTATTGCACTACCGACTGCAACCCAAGTTGCACCATTCGACCAATACATTTTATTGGTTGATGTTACTAAGTAGAACTGTCCTCTATTATCAGTAGTTGCAGTTGGAAGATCTGCATATAATGATACAGCTGTCGTTCCTAGACTTTTCTGAACTCCAGATTCATAGATATTACCTGTTAGGTTTAATGACCCAGTTACATCAAGTGTATATCCTGGATTCGTATTTCCTATTCCTACACGACCCGTACTATAATAGAGACTATCTCCCATTGGAACTCCTGCAGCTGCAGTTATATCAAAATTCTGTACAACTGGCAATCCAAAGTTTGCTGTGTATCGTGCAACACCCTTAGTAATTCTCCAATCATCTAGTTTTCCATTGAAACCCTTTGCGGCAACTGTAGTTGATGTTGATGTAGCAGGAAAACCACTAGCTGATGGTGAAAGACCAGTACCAGAGTTATATAGTAAATTGACTTCTGCTTGGGTTAATTCTTTATTCCAAACTCCAATCTCATCAATATACTTATTACTTACAGTATTATGGTTGTTAGTTGCACCAACAATAAACTCGCCTTGACTTGAACCAGTAACAGTTAAAGAGTTATTAGTATCATTATAAAATTCAGTTTCGGGAATTAACGTACCATTATGATATACTTTAAATTTAGAACTAGCTGAACCATCTTTAGTTAGTACTATATGAATCCATTGTGCAGTACCATTATTAGAACCCCAGTTATAAGTATTGTCAACTTGGAAATATGCATTATCAGTATAAACACTGTAATACGGACTACCACTACCAGCGTACCAATAAGCATACAATGCGTTGTTATCCCCATTTGTACCCAATTTCCGAAATCCAAAATCAACTGATTCAGTTGAAACATGATCTACACGATATATCCAATAACTAACAGAAAATGCCGTATCATCAAGCCAATCACTTGAATTTTGTCCAGAAGACAAATATAATCCATTTTGATCAGAAGCAGTTTTGGGGCCAAGACTATGTGTACCCAATAGTTTTTGTGTAGTTGAAAAGGTACGACTATCATTAGTAAAAGTATACGGGCCACTACTATCGTGATATACAGAAACTAAACTATCATCAAGATTCCAGAATGATATAAGTCCTGTATCTAAAGTAGATGCAGTTGAAGTCGTAGTTGTAATTTCTGGTTTCTCACCAATCGTAATTCCATTCTGTGCCAATGACGTTGCACTTGGACTATCTACGGCAGTAGAACCTTCTTGTACACCATTTATATACATTTTCGTAGAAGTTGACTGCCTCGAAACTGCAACGTGATGCCATGCATCATCATCCAAGTTAGTAGTCGATGTAATAAGATTAGTTCCTGCAATATCATATTTTACATATGAAGTTGCCGCAGGACTTGCACCTGTATTTGTGTCTACATACATCATTGGATAATTACCACCAGTTCCACCGAAATCTAAAAGTCCTCCTCCACCAGCAGTCGTAGTTGTGGTTGATGTTGAAATTGTAGCAGTAGTCGGAAACTTAGCCGTTATTTCACTAAAATTACTCCACTCCGTAGATGTATTTGTTCCAGAATAAAGTGCAACTCCTTTTGTTATACGAAGATCATTTATATAACCTTTAATACCATAGGCATCATTATTGTAATGTCTAAAATAATCACCCACTGTTATCGAAGGTGTTGCAACATAGGCATCACTATTTGTCCAAGTACCTTCTGATTTTCCATTAATATACATTGTATGAACATTACTACTATCCTTAACAAGTGCAATATGATACCAAGTATCCAAAGAAATTGCAGATGAAATTATATAAGAATTCCCAACAGTTTGATACCTAATTTCATGGCTACTACTTGTCCAAAATTGCGGTACTCTTGCACTATTCCAATTATCTACAATTGTAAGATCACGAAAATCAACTATATAATTATCATTATTTATTGTATGTGCGTCTTTATTAAACCAAAACTCTATAGTAAACGGATCAGTTCCCATAGTGAAATCAGTCGATGCATTTTCTGCTATAACTAATACTTCCTGTGTATTAGAATCACTACCACTAACACTACCATCAAAGTATATTGCTGAATCCCAAAATCCTGATCTTGCACCAGCAGTTGCATGATTAACATCTCCCTTTCCAGTAATACTATGTACAGTTCCAGACTGATCTCCTAATCCTGCACCAGAAAATGTAGTACTACCATCAGTAGTCGTATTGGATTGCAATAAGAAAATCGTTTCATCCCAATTTGGTGTTGCAGATGAAGACGTTGTGGTGGAAGTTGTAGAATCCGTCTTAATCCAACCCTCTAATGTATAATCCCCTGTACCCATCTCAAATTCAGTATTTGACGGAACTGTTAATTTATCTCCAGTACCATCAAATAATCCTCTTGCAGTTCCAAATTTTGGATTATCTGTACCACTTCCAGTGTCAATCTGTGCATTTCCAACGGCAGTTACAGTATGTCCTGTACTACTACTATCCGTAAATGTGGTAGATCCATCTGTACCGTTCATATGCAAACTGAGTGAAACACTATCATAATAAGGATCACCAGTTGCAACAGGAGTTGTATTTCCGAATTCTCTTGTCAATGGTGTGAAGTTTGCATTGTAACGTGAATATCCTTTGGTCACACGAATTTCATCCATTGAACCTTTGAAATATTGGTTGTCTGATCCAGCAAGATTATGACCAATTCGTACTTCACCTTGACCAATATCCTCTGTACCTGCATATGTGATACCTTCTTGAGTACCATTTATGAACAATCTGGTTGAACCAGAATTTCTTGATACTGCAATATGTCTCCATACACTATCATCAAGTACCGTTGTACCAGAAATAACAGCAGTACCATCTACTACTACACTACCCTTTCCATCAGATAAGGATGTGACTTGAAGTTTATCACCGATTGTGATTACTGGGTTTGCGGTACGGTGATTATAAGTTGTTGATATTGTTGAAGCAGTTCCATATGCCAAACCATCCCCACTATTATAAAGTGCAGTAACTTCAGTTGAGGTTAATGCTTTACCCCAAATACCTATTTCATCCATAAGACCATTAAACCATGCAGCTGAACCATCTCGCTGTGCTCCGAAATGAACACTATCTGCAACATCTGCTATGGCACTATTACCCCATTGACTTTCAGTAGATGTTGCTGTTTCACTACCGTTCATATATACCGTCATTGTATCATTTGCATAATCAATAACAGCTACAGCATGAGTCCAATCAGAAGTGGATGGTGTTCCTCCAGCCGTATCCCCACTCCAACTATCACTACTACCCGATCTAGCAGCTGCAGTAATAATACCACTTTTTACACGAAATTCTATCATAGCATTAACATTATTATGAGTAGCTTCAAAAATAAATCCATCATTTACTGTTCCAGAAAACTTAATCCATGCTGAAATTGATATTGCAGGAGAACCATTTAAATCAGTGACAAATGCAGTTGGTAATTTAACTTTATCATCACTTCCATCAAAAGATCCTGAATATGTTCCCAATTTACTTGTACTACTGAATGTTGCACTGGTTGCAGTTCCATTATAAGAATTTGATGTTGAATCATTCCAATCATTATCCATTGTGTAATAAGCCAGTAAATCAGTAGGCAAAGTTGCATTTACCAACAAACCAGTTCCTGCAGTCCCGGTCGTGGTTCCTACTGTATCAGTCAAGTCATCAGGTTTAACCCATGCTTCGACTGTGTAATCCCCTGCACCAAGATCGAATTTTGCATTTGATGCAACCGTTAGTATATCACCATCACCATCAAAAAGTGCAGATGCATTTCCAAATTTTGGTGTGTATGCAGGAACAGCTGCAGTTTCAGTTCCGTATCCGAATGGAGAAGTTGGTTGGACATAAGTATGAACTGTTACCTGAGCAGTTGCAGCCGTAGGTAAAGCTGAAGTTGGTACGTCCCAATTATTACCAGAATATCTTGAAGCACCTATGGTAAATCGAACATCATTGAAATAACCTATAAATCGTTGGTATGTAGACCCTGAATTTGTGGCACCAAATAAAATAGGACTTGAAGTACTAGCATTCCAACTTGCCGCCGTTAACTCATGGACACCATTTCTAAATAAATAAACATCATCACTACTACCTTCTCTTTGTAATGCAAAATGAGTCCATGTATTTTGAGGAAGAGTGAATGCACCTCTACCTGCCGCCCTAGTCATTCCATATCCATTCGTAGCCTCATTTGAACGAATGTCTATATTTCCATAATTAAAAACCCCATAATTACCTACAGCAACAGTTGGGTATACCCACCATTCAACACAAAATGGTGTTGTTGTTCCAATATCCCACACAGCATTATCTGCTATTCCAAATCCCCCGTCTGTTCCATATTGACCAGGTTGATTTTGACTTGCAGATATTGAATTTGTACTAAACTGTTGTACTGTATCAGATGAAGTACCACCAGTTGTTGTATGACTATTACCAGAAATATCATTAGTATTACTATCGCCATTTGCAAGAAACTCAACATCATCCCAATTGGCATCTACAGTTTGTGTTTCAGTAACAGCAGTTTGTGTGTATTGTGCCCGACCACTAACCCTTAGATCTGCCATATTGCCTGTAAATTTGACATCATTTATAGGTTCATCACCCCACAAAAATGCATTGGTATTTGAGGCATCCCAACTCGTAGTAATAGATGTTACTGCACCGTCAACCATCAAATGCGTACCAGCATTAGTACCACTACTATTTCTCGTCAATGCAATATGGTGCCAATTTCCATCAGCAATATTTGTCGAGGAAGAAAGTGCAGCTGCAGAACTATTAATATCATATATCCATACTTCGACACCTGTAGAACCCTTTGATCTGATCAAGAAATCTT
>VTLG01007457.1_pt1 | contig 99935 bp, 102 predicted proteins | sample 4694571 | NCBI WGS metagenome assembly VTLG01 (sample SAMN12604809, study PRJNA352737) | marine metagenome | biome: ENVO:00000447; feature: ENVO:00000209|ENVO:00000569|ENVO:01000036; material: ENVO:00002151; isolation source: viral sequences binned using virsorter ... | reverse complement strand
CCAAAACAAAAAGACCCTAAATGTACATTCATCTCAACCAAACAGTGGTGAACCCGAAGAAGGAGGGTATACTTTCCAACCTCCTGTATTTCGTAGATATGGTGGACCTGAACCTGAAGAAGAACTAAAGTTGAAAGAATCAGGTAAAATAGGTTCTGGTCCGGTTGGAAGAGCGTCAACCCCCGATGCTTCACCTTGCGATTCCCAATCAGGTGGTGCACCAAACCACTTTGGTAGCATTTCAGGTTCCAACTCATGTAGCCCATCTAAAGTCAAATCATTATGATGAAAAGCCATCCTCTTTTGCCTTTCATCCCACCCTGCTACAAGTTTATCTGCTTCTGATGGTGTAACTGTGAACTCATCGTAATTATGGCGGCTTACCTTCTTCACTAAATGGTCATGTAATCTCTTCGCTTCGTTAGACTGCGCTTTAGAACCAAACAGGTCGGCTAAATTCCCCCCTGCCATGATGTGTCTAAGTTGGCCTTCTACCTCTTGGAATGCGTCGTCGGAATCAGTTGGGATATCTCCAAAGGTATTGAATTTTTCACCTGTCATTCCGGGTCTCAAATCAACCATTTTCCCTTCTGCGTCATACGCGATGTACTTCTCTGGGACCATAGACCCAGTTGGGCCTCTGACCCAAACCTGTCCCTTAGAATCTTTTTTACGACCCAAACGGGCTAATCGTATACTCTCAGGTTCTAGCGTAGGCCAAGTATAACCTTCGTGGAGCCCTTCAAAGTCAGAATACACTGGCTCCGTCTCAGATGGGAAATCTTCATCAATATAACCCGCGAGGGTACGAGCAGCGCGGAGCCGCGCCTTTTTATTATCCGCTAACAAAGGGTGGAACCATGGAGAACCGTATTTGTCCGTAGGTGGTCTACCTAGATTGGGTGAACTGAATAGAGTTTCCAACGACTTACCTTCTAGTCCTTTTTTTGCACTTTCTCTTAGTTGTCTCCCCAACATAGCGGCTGCTGGGTTTGAAAACTCAAACATTCTCATTTGGTCAGGGTCTTCTGCTATACCACCTAGCAATTTCATTTTATCTAGGAACTTCTTGTAATGACCTGTAGCATCCCTATGTGCTTCTAATTGCTCTACGATATCTGCTCCTTCTTCGGTAAGCCTCGTTTTAGGTTTCACATACCCTGCAGGAAAAGGAGGAATTTTGGGTGCTCCGGTTATCTTTTCCATATCTTTTCCTGACGGAGCCCATGCATCATAATCACTCAAAGGAGGTAATTTATCTCTGAATTTAGGTAAATCGCTCACAGCCCCTTCACCCAGATAATTCTCCAAACCATGTCCTAACCTTCTTATCCCACCTGAAAGACCAGAATGCTCTGTCCAGTCGTATATCTCTCTCAAATCATCATGACTCATTCCTACTAATTTTTCAAAGTCATCTGTAATATCGTTTATCGCATGTTTTGCCCTTGTCCTATCAGCCTCGGAAAAAGAGTCACCATCTACAATTTTATTTCTGAGAAGGTTAGCAGTTTCATTATCACCATGTTTTTCTAAGAATCTGGCTGCTCTTTTGAAAGATGAGTTCACAGTTACACCATCAGAAGCACCAGCAGAATCAATATTAAACATAAGTGATTTCCCAGTATCCAATGAATGTAATATGTCCTCTACTTTATCACTATCCATGCCAGCAATTTTCTCCCAGACATTATACGGTGCTAACTCAGACTCAGCATCCTTTCCGCGACCCCGTCTCTCTTCACCTATATGCGCCCACAAATTTTTCATTGAATTTTTATGTCCCGGAATTCCAAACATAGGGTCTAGGGTTCTCATCACTCCTACTTTTCTAGGTTTAGTTCTCAGTTTCCCTTCTGAATCAAAAAGAGCCATATCTCTCCCCTTTTCGCTTAGTTCATCTTCAGGATTGAAACTTTCAGGCATGATAGGAACCCTCATATCTCTTGCTACTGGGCTTATCTCACCTTCTTCAGCAAACTCACCCGCATTCCACTCATGCAAATCTCGCATGCCAAGTAAGTCTGCAAGATTCTCATGACTCCCTCCTTTTTCTCGTAGTTTGGCCTTCATCCTCGTATTCAAAGGTTTTATGACAGTATTCATAGGGTGGTTGTCGCCTGTCTTACTATGCCTTTGAGAGACATTTTCAGCCATTCTCTGTTCAACCCCACCCACAGTCCTTCCATGGCGCACAGGAAATTCAGGTTCAATCGGAAAACCCAACGCCGCTAAAGCCCTCCCTATGGCGCTTTCAGTCACACTAGTCGATTGCTGCCTCATTGAAATTGGTAGTTTTCTCAATATTTCTTCAGGTTTAAGATGTTGAAGTTCTTGGGCGACTGGATTCCAAGGCTTACCTTCTTCATCTGTTGTAGATGTTATTCTGTTCTGCCCTTGCTCAGAAGATGTTGATAATCTCTTTCTGGTTGCTGCCGCGCCTTTCAGAACCAAGACGGGAGACATATCATCCCTCATCTTCTAACTGGAAGGGTAAGGCATTATCCAAATGCTGATTCTCGTCTTTCATCCGGTCCAAAGCACCACCGGGACAGTCACAGAGTTCGTTCCCCACATACGGTCTAATCTCATGCCCTTCCGCGCTCGGTTCGCTTATCTTACCACATTTAGGGCACATTTCTTCCCTGAAATTCTCTTGAGCCACTTCGTCTTGTGTCTTTTTCGCTTTTGTCTTAGCCCGGTTTAATGCTAATTCTTTCTGACCTGCAATTCGCAATTCCTCATCAGTCATCTCGCTAATCGGCTTATCTGGGTCTTCAGGTTCAGGTTCATCTAGAACAGGGGCCGAATCTACAATGGCTTGCAATTTTGGAGCAAGTTTCTTCTTACTGAACTTGAAACCGGGTCTTTTGCTACCCTTCAATATAATCCAAGCCAAATCAAATGGTTCAGTCATCAGTTACCACCTACCAATTCTTGTGAGGTCCAAACTCTTCCCATCCTTTAGCGGGCCATTTACCTTCTAACAACATTGCCAATTGGTCTGGCAACATACTTTCAGGTGTTCCTCTAGGCCATAGGTATTCTCCTTCTGAGAACTCCCCTTTTCCAGCATCCGGGTATGGTTCGTCTGGAAGAGTCTGCCAAGTTTGAGCAGATGCCCCCTGATGTTTTTCGGCTTCCTCATCAATATCCCAATCATTCTCATCATCGTCATCGTCGTAGCGACGGGAATTCCGCTGCTGAACATTCCTTCTATGCTCATCTATCATCTCTTCAGGTGATACACTTCGCCCTATAGCCTCTTGAACGGCCTGTTTCATCGGAATTTCAAGTGCTTGCTGTATAGCATAATAGTTTTCGTTGTCGCCCCAGTCTTGCGGTCTATGTAATACAGTTTCATTCGGTCTTTTTGGATGCCACCCAGTCTTGAAGTTAGGAGAAGGGAAATTCAACCCATGCGCCAGTGCTCCAAATTCTCTAGCGTTTAGGTTTGGTGGTTCCGGTGACGAATCGTGTTCCCAATAATTCCCTCGCCAGACATCTTCTCTAGGTCGTATAAGCCTTTTTTCTTGTGCGGTCTTTCTAGGCATAGTTGTCTCATCTCTTCCCAAAAAACGGTAATCCTTGTATTTGAGAATTAACCAAGCCTCATCAAAAGCCTCGCTCATATGTATAAGCGGGTGGGGTGCTCATCTAAGATAATTTCTGATATCTACCACAATGGCAACAGAAAATCCCACCCTTCCTGCAAGTCTCTAGTGGCCGATAAGCCAAACAGAATATGCAAACGGTTTTTTTCAAATTACGAAATCTAACGGTAAGGGATTTGTTTTGGATTTATTTGTTCAGGTGATAATGACTCTCGCTCAGGAAATTGCTCAGTTGGTCCATAGTTACCGAGATTGAAATCTCTTTCTTGTTGCCGGTCTCGGAAATCACCCTTCTCACTCTCTATCCTTTGAATCTCTTGCTGAAGTTTTTCTGCGACAGTGGGTTGTTTCGCTTTTCTACCGAAGTTTCTAGCCATCATGTCCTGATAATCGGCTCTCGCTCGTGTTCGTACACGCGGAGTCTCTTGCTCATGTCGTGAAGTCCAAGTATTTGCTCCCTTGAGAACACTCCAAGCCTCATCAAATGCTGTCATCTTAATCAATATCCTTCCGGGGTGTATTCCTTTTGCTCCCTGAGTTGGTTACCGTAGGTATCTTCAAGTCTTTCATCCCACATTTCCGGCTCTAGATATCCGGTGTACTTATCTCCCCTCTTCCATCTTGCTTGCCGAGGATTCATTCTTCGATTTTTGGTTGGGTCGAGGTTAAATTGGGTTACTTGTCCTTCATCAACAAGACTAATTTCCGGGGCTATTGGGAAATTACCCTTATCTTGCGATGGACCCCCTATCACAAATTTACTAGATTCATCTGGTAAAGTCGCTCCCACCCTCTGACTCCATGGTAACTTCGATGCTGCTATATTCTGCGCCCCTCTTTGTGCAAATCGTTGGAGTAAACTTCTGATAGTGGGGTTTTGCATCCTTGTCCAACCGGCCTCACTTTCTGGAGACAGCGTACCTCGTTCGGGGTCTCGCATGTAGTTAGCACTCCCTGCACGAAAAGGGTAACTTGCTCTATTAAAATGTGTACCCGTCTCTCTACCGCTTGTATACGGTGTGCCTTTGAGAACACCCCAAGCCTCACTGAACGCATTAGACACGATAGAGGGGAAGAGGGGGGCTGTAATAGACTTTAGCGCAAAAACCTGTAATTTTTATTTTTGGAGCCCACCCCGCTACCCCGCTAAAATAATGGCCTCTGAAATTTTTATTCTGAGCGCTGTGGGTGGCTATAGAACGCGCTAAAGTAGCGCGCTAATGTATGCCTCCGGCTAAGGTGGGTGCGCTAAAGTGGGTGGGGGGTGCGCTAAAGTCCCCCGCTAAAGCCACACCGCACCCATCTCCATATGTACCGCAGCGTGACGCTAAAGCGTCACCCTGCTCGGCTGGCGTGCTGAATCGCTAGCCACCATGCTCGCAGGTAGGAGCGTCAGGCTCCCCCAATACCACACCGCCACGCTCGCCGCCACTATCCCATTCTCCCGTCGTGGAACTCCCCACCCATATGGGTGGCGCATACAACGCCTTCTCAACTGACTATCGCTAATACCCCTGTGCGCTAAAGGGGGATGACCTGCGCTCGCAGACCGGCTGATTGCAACCCCAAGACACACGGTTTTGACCCCTTTGGTTATAAAGAAACTATGGTCTATTGGTTGGAGGAACCAAGATGGAACACAACACCACCTACCCTGTGTGGCTGTGTGACGAGTTCATGCCGGAGTGCCTAGCACTCCTGCTGACCGATGCACAGTCCAAGACCCTACCAGCGAACGCCCTGCGCCCGTACCCAGTACGCGCCGATGGAGACGAGAAGAAGCAATTCACTCGCTCCCAAATCGTGAGTGCCCTGCGCTCATACATAGACATCGGTGTGAACGGTGGCACTGGCACGAGGCCAGACGGAGAGGTTGTCGATATAGCCAAGTACGCGGCTCTGAGTGAACTAAACGCTGAGACTCTCAGCGAACTCGGACTAAGTGCAGTGGCGAAAATCAGCCACACCCACACCCCCAGCATGGGTGCTAACAAGGGCAAGAAGATGACCTACAACACACTGACCCAGACCATCCTGCGCATACGCCGAGCCAACATCGCTAGGCCAGTACGCAAGGCGAAGGGCCGGAAACTGACCGTTGAAGAGAAGGCGTGGATGCGAAACAACATCGGTCCCGACTGGTGGGGCGTCGGCACGACTGACGCTGCTAGGAAGGCCGCGAGCATAGCACGCATGGACGCTGAGTTTGAGGGGTCCACATCTACGGGAACGGAAGAGGCCGGAAACGGCCCCGTTGCGGACACCACCGCCCAGCCCGTAGAGGAAGCCGAGGTTAGCGCGACAGTCGCGCGAGTCGTAGAGTTGAGGAAAGCATTCCCCGACATGTCTGCGGCCGAGGCTAAGGAACTCGCTGAACTAGGTCTGTGAGCGCGTAAGCGACACACCCGGACATACGCAAACCCCTCATCGGTGCGCACATAAGCGCATCGGTGGGGGGCCAACACATTAGCGCACACCCGCACTCGCGGGGTGCGCCTTTTTTTATCGCGCTATTCGCTTTAGCGCGTGTGGAACAGCCCCACACCTCCCGTATACTCTGTATCCCATCCATATGGGTGGAGAAAATAGTTTGACTCAGCGTGAGCCATGCGTAGCAGGTGCAGACTGATATGAATGGTGGGGTTGGCTTGGTGTGGGTGTGGGGCATCCACGATACTGATACCCCTCCCTTTCTATACTATACATATACATGTATACACATAGTGATATGTTCTGTCTTCTATCCAACTGTCTAGTTATGTGTATAGACTGGATGAATCCTATCCTATCTCTATGTATAGGTATACTTACTTGTGTGTATAGCCTTACAGATACTTAGACAAGTATTGTATTATGTATAGATAAGACATTAGATAGGTCGGACAGGGGCGCAGGGCCACGAAATGATGGGGACTCATGTACGGTAGTGCGGGTGTAATGATTGTTCTCTACACTCATTGGCAAGGATTTGGTTATAAAGAAACAATGGTCTATTGGATAGAGGCTGAGAGAAGTGAGATATATACAACTAACAACACAAACAGGTGAAGCATACATACTGATGGAGCATGTGGTGGGCATCGTGCGCCATGAAGGTGATGAACCATTCAATGTGGACTTACACATGAAGAGTGGGACTATCTTCGTGGTCATAGACTACACTAAGGAGGATTTCTGGGCATTACTACAGGCTTGGGAGATGTTCAGACGACCCTACCCGGACGATACAGTTCTATCCCCTGCATACATAGAAGATGGTAAGGTGCTTGAACTATGAGTGATACATTCGACCCCGAAACTGATGACCTGTATCTATGGGCCACAAATACGAGTGTTACTGAACATAGTAGGGCATCACATCGGACTAAAGCATGGTGGAGCGCATGGTACGCGGCTCGCAAGGTAGCCATGATACTACTCACATTCACAAGAGAGCGAGAAGGACAGGAGATAGATGCTGATATGCTTGAGGAAATGAGAACACTATGTGCAAAGGTAGCATACGATTGAGGTGATGATGATGAGTGATACACCTGAGAGATTATCTTGGCGAGACACCTCGGCCATGTGGAAGCGAGAGATAGTATACTTGATGAGTGAAATGTTTCACGCATTGAAACAGGCTGAGTTGTGTACCCCTGTGGGTGGTAACCCAGACCTAACTAAGCAGGAACGCAGAGACTCATGGATAGAGAGAGCGATATATCTCAGAGGTAAGGTAACTCTCTGTGCTGCTAACGCATTCAATGACCACCTTCCCCACATGTATGTAGATAACATGCGTTCCGTCACTGATGACGCTGATGATACCTCACACCAGACGGTAAGATGTGAGAGGTGTGGTGCTGTGAGTAAGAAGGGATTCTTCATGCCATGTGTGTGTAAAGACCCACACCCTGCGCTAGTAAAGAAAGTAGTGGAATGTCCGGGGTGTGAGGCTGAAGTACTTCACCGATGCTCTATCAATCCCGGCAATATCCACGACCTTAATGCGGAAGAGTGAGTGATACCAAAGAGTTTGGTTATAAAGAGACAATGGACTAGGAGATGAAGAAGATGTTAGACTTAGAAGAACACAACGAAGAAAGAATTAATGATGTAGTGAGCCAGAAGGCTGCTACTCTCATGCGCTTCCGGCGTAAGTATGGATATGGTTACGATAACCAATGGGCTACGCTACCGTCACTCATAATACAACTCGATGATGACCCAGAGCATGCGCTGATGTGGTTGGAGTCAAGGATAGAAGAGGGTGCGGGGTACAAGCAGGACATATATTTCGTGCGCGCATGCCCTGAGTTCCCAAGACATGGTGTGCTTGAATCAACCCCTGCTGATATGGATACCATAGTCGATGTGGTCAAAGGACTACAACAGATGATGCTTAAGGAAGACCCTAACGGTTGTCTCCTTGTGCAACCATTCATTGAGGCTACTAGTAGTTGTGTGTATGCTCCCGGTATGTATATGGTAATCGCAGAGGGACATGATGGTATTACAGCAGGGAGAGAAGGAATCACTCTAGCATTCCCTGTCTATCGGTCTTCCCGTGAGAAATACATATGGGAAGATATGGGACTAGACCCTGAGACACATGAGTTGGAGTTCGTCGCTAACCTTGAGAAGCATATGAGTAGGGACACACCAGAGAATATGAATAAATATCACATGAACTTTTCCTCTTCGGATGAGGTGGACATCAAGTTGGTGCAGATTCGTGGGTGTGAAGGGCATGTACCTATCAGCATCCCACCTGATGGTGTGACTATACAAGGGGCAATCCCTTGTGGTCGTATCGAAGTGAAGCAAGTATGGGTAGCAACTGGCCTTGAGTCTGTACCTTGGTTGGAAGAGAACATCACTAAGGAAAAATGTCCCGAAGGATTCACGGTGAGTGAACCCAGTGGAAGCCTAGTCTCTCATATCATGGCTCACTGTAGAAGTGTGAAGGTTCCTTATGTGAAAGGCATTGTAGAAGTTGGTGACTCATGGGTAGAGCCAGCAAGTGGGTGGGTTATCAACGACCCCGACCATAAGTTTGAGCCTCAACCCTATGACCCGACTCCCTATCACAAAGAGTTCATGCGTGGTGTTGAGTATGCTAACAAGCACTGGCGTATGCAACACGGATGGTTCTCCACCTTCTTCCATCAATGGTCGTGCCATCCTTACAATCATCCTGCTACTTGTGCCTATCTTGCTGGTGTGTTCACAGGATGGATGCTCAAGGCTTGCCTCGGTCTGTGTCTCGGAGAGATGCGCCATGCTATACACAACCATCGTAAGAAGAACTTGATGCCTAGCCTCGCTCTCTTTATGCAATCAGTCATAGGTGGTAAGAAGTATCTAACTCTAAAGGACACACACTGTGGTGCTAACATAGCAGGTAACAGGACACCGTACTACTACATGATGGAGGATACTGTAGTTGACTGGTCTACCATGCCAAACATATTCAGTATCTTAGAGAAAGCATTCAACACAGGTTGGTCATCGGGTTACGGTGGTAAGAAGTGGGGTAATGCTGCAGGTGTGGCTAAGGATACAGCGAATGTAATGCTCACAATGATGAGTCACCCAACTGAGGATAATGTTCTCGCTATGATTGGGAAAGTAAACCTACTGAAAGATGTGACCCATAACAATGGCTTCCTGTACAACAAGTTCCTAGATAAGACAGCCTTCGATGTGGGTACAGATGGATTCCCAAGTGATAACTTGAGTCACCTCTTCTATGTATATGAGATGGCTAAAGATGTGCTTGATGATGAGTTGGTAAGCAACGCTGTACCCCCACCTAATGATTGGAGAGTGATTAGTGAGTTCTTCACTAAGAATCATACCGCTAAGTACTGGAGGGAGAACCCTCTCTTCTTGAACGAAGACTTACCTGAAGTCTTACTGAGTGAGCGTGAGCATCTAAGAGGACGAGCCAATGAGATACATGCTAACTCAAGTCACAACTATGGTGACTACTACAATACTGATACTTTCATACCATGTGGGGATGATAAGTGTACCAGATGTAATACATTCTACGCCAACTTGCAGGTCAAGGAAGACCTACCAGCAGAGGCGATAGATGATGATGGTATACCATATGATGTGTGGTCAGCAGGTCTTAATCCTAATGAAGAAGAGGAATTACTGAACCCTGCTGAACATACATCTGAACTCTTAGATATGATAACTAACATCAAACCATTCCCTTTCCATCAAGCGGTGAGTGATATTGTAGAACACTGGTACGCAGCGATTGAAGAAGGGGAGGATAACACAGAGGTATTCAAAGGTCATGTGATGAACATAACCCACCATGTACTAAGATGGAATCTCAATACATACATGGAGCATCAAGATGAGGTAATGAAACTCCTTGTTAAGCAAGTGTACTCCATGTGGTCTCCGATGGAAGACTCATCATTCGTACTAGCATACTATTGGATTACATCAGAGTGGGAGCCTGACCTAGAGATACTATTGTCTAACCCTACCCACATACCTTCTCATGAATATTCTATCTATGATGAAGATGGATACCTTAGTGGGCAAGGAATAATGGAGTGGGATACTTTCGATGAACTGAACGCAGTAGCCCTTTCACAAGAGGTACTACAGGCTGCACTATTGGCAGAAGTGGTTCAAGGTATGATGGCTACTAGTGATGAGGATGAGGGTGAGTGAGATGGGAAGATTCAGTAACAGAAGAAGGAAACAAAACAAGAAGAAGAAGCGTGATAAGATGGATATAACTATGTTTGGATTAGGAAAGAAGAAGAATAATAATGAGTGTAAGACAACTGGTTGTAAGAACACCGCAGGTAAGGGAGCCGTGTACTGTGGGCTACACAAACCCAATGTTACCTACACAAACTACACACCCAAGCCAGCGTGCCACACGGGTAATGTTCTAGTGTTTACCACACCGGACGGTATCTCTGTGTATGGTGGTGGCTCTACTCGTGGTGGTGGATGGTGGAAGATGACTCCGCTACCGGACTTAGCGATGGGGCCGAAGGAGATAGTGAACAAGGTAAGGACTAACACACCTACGGGATGGAAGTGTGAAACGATGGTGGATACTTCGATACCCATACTCGCTATTGATTGGCCCGACATGAGTATACCTGCCGACATAGGTAAGAGATTCTGGAATACATTGGTTGAAGACATAAGAGATAAGGGGATACAAACTATCTCCTGCCAATGTATGGGTGGACATGGTAGAACAGGTGTGCAGTTAAGCATACTTGCTCACTTACTACTACCAACTGAACTACATGAGTGGAAGGATACTAACGAACTAATCATGTGGGTAAGGGAACGAATGTGTGAGAAGGAAGTGGAGAGTAAATCACAACAAGAGTATGTATCATATGTATGTAACTTACCTTTAGGTGAGTTAGTTTCAACCCATAGGTTTAGTTATACTTCCACTACTGCTGTGAACTATATACCTGCAGAGATTGAAGAGGCTGATGAATACGATGGTTGGTCTTTGTTCCAATGCCTAGTATGTGATGCTGAAGAGTGGAAGAAGAATAGTGCAGATGAGATAGACTGTGAGAAATGTGATAATGTTCTAGGTGTGATGGTAAACATAACAGATAACTTCTACGACAATGTACAGTTGTGTCCGAAGTGTAAGATAAACACACCAGTACATGGTATGAGTAAGTCAAAGCCCTACAATTGTATAGCATGTGAGATGGAAACAGAAGGTATAGAATCTAGACAGGATGGTACGATACACTGTGACTCATGTAAGAGATTCAGACCACAGGAGATGTTCGATGAGACTACCCAGATGTGTATACCATGCACTAAAGGTATAGTTGAACCTGAGACTACTACTATTGATGACGACACAAGAGATACATTCGATGATGTTTACGATGACCGATTCTTATACGGGTACTGAGGCATCATCATTGGTTATAAAGAAACTAAGGATTAGGAAGTGAGAAGAATGAATAATGAAGAAGAGATAGATATGAATGAGAATGAGAAAAAATATGGAACGACAAGATTGCAGGTGAGAACTAAGTTCGGACACCGTATCCTGCACATACAAGGTATCGGCCCTGTCCAAGTGAACCGTGAGTATGGTATGGCTATGGACTTGCGTGCGCCTGATGATGTAGTTGAGTGGTTAAGCGAACAAGTACCTCATCAGAAGAGTGCCGCGTCAGCCGAGGATTACTATGTTGAATTGATAGTAAGAAAGTATGATGTGGAAACAAAGGATACCACCGTGGACGATGCCGGGAACTCTCATGATGGGGTGTATCAGTTCTACATCATAGGAGATGAACAACTCAATTGGGGCGAGGGTGCAATACTGGATTGTAATGTCCAGTCGTACCCTGTGATGAGTGTGATTGACTTCGCCAATCAGTGCGACTTGGTTCGCATCTGTGATGGTGAGCCCATTAATACTACAGGGGATTCTGATGAGTGAGAAATACAGCGAACACTTAGACAAGGAACACCCTGAATGTCCTAATTGCGATAGCGCATTAGGATTCAATGGTAACGAGTTCGATGAGGGACAGCCGGATAGATGTTTCATTTGTACGCCTGACGCAAGGCGAAGGGCCGTGATAAATCACATACGCCTGTTGAAAGATAGAGCAATAGAGACACTCATTAGTTTGAGGATGGCTCTCGCCAAGCAAGAAGGTATTGAGGATTGGCAGAATGATTCGGGTGATGGAGAGATAGAGATTATTGAAGCCCCCATCATGTCTGGTGATATACAAGAAATAATATGGGGGCTTGACCAATAACATGCGTAAGAAGATAACAGCATGGTTAGATACTAACAAGGATGGTCAGTTAACCATAGATGATATGACTGACTCTCCTGTATTATCACATCATTGGATGCTACTAGCAGGTCTGGTTATAGCAGTAGGTAGCGCAGGAAATGTATTAGGTTACACACATATCAATAGTGATTTCTTTTGGTTCTGTGCGGCAATAGCCGCTATGTCTGAGTACATAGATGATATTAGAAGTAGAAGGAGAGGGTACTAATGATACTCTCTCTTGATATGCCTTGTGTGTATATGATAGGTTAGTACCTATCACATAAGGTGATACTATGTATACAATAGAAGTCGAACCCTTCGTGGAAATATACTACACGAAGCATGATACTCAACAGCGATACCCCAAGCATGCGAAGCGCGTAGCGATTGTATTACCTCACGCATTACCATATGATATGAAGGAGATACTGAAGCGTGAACTCAGGGCTATGGATGGGTGGTATAACCTCAAGTATAACGAAGGTAAGTGGAGCCTTCGTAATGATAGGCTCGTGATAGATAGGGCTATTGATATTCTCAATGATACATATGATACCTCTCAATTGATAGCCTACGCATCCACACTCTCAAAAGATGATAGTCCCTTTCCCCGCGCCACATCAACCGCTACTGTGAGGAAGGGAGCAGTCTATCTTAATTGGCCCTACATAGAGGATATTACCCTAAGAGATAAGGTGAGGAATATAGTGAAGGGTGTCCCTAATCGTAAGTGGCATCCAGATACTAAAGAATGGTCAATACCCTTGAACCAATCAGCCTTTCTACATGCAAGGCTTGAGAAACATTACCCTCCTTTAGCGAATGCTATTGCTAAACTTGAAGATGTTAATACATATGTAGAGAAACATACTCAGAGAATAAAGATGAGTGATGCCTCATCCATAGACAATACTACTGATATGGAAGAGAAACTAAGTAAAATATTCCCAAAAGGAAAGAAACTCTATCCTTTTCAGTATGTTGGTGTTAGATTCGTAGAATTAACCAATGGTCGTTGCCTTATCGGTGATGATATGGGTATAGGAAAGACCATTCAGACACTAGCATACATAGGATTACACCCTGAAACATACCCCGTATTGGTCGTATGTCCTGCTAATGTGAAGTACAATTGGTTGAAAGAAGCGCAAGATTGGCTACCTAACATAAGTTCAGGTGTAGTCAAAGATGGTAAGAGTGAGATTCCAGATACAGATATAGTCATAATTAACTATGACCTTATGCGTAAGAAGGAAGATGAACTCATGGAAATAGGTTTCAACCTGTGTGTATTTGATGAAAGCCATTATCTAAAGAATCGAAAGGCACAGAGAACCATTGCATCCCTAGAACTAGGTATCAAATCAGAGTATGTGATATGCCTTAGTGGTACGGCTATAACCAATAGACCCGAAGAGTTCTTCACTACTCTAAATTTGATATGTCCTGCTGATTTCCCTAGTTTCATGCGATTCGCAAAGAGATATTGCGCGGCGTATCATAATGGATGGGGGTGGGATTACAGTGGTTCATCTAATTCTGAGGAATTACATCTCATCACTAGGGATTTCACCATAAGACGACTGAAGAAAGAAGTAATGAGTGAACTCCCAGATAAGATAAGGCAATTCATTCCTGTTCACCCTCATAACAAAGACCTAACAACATATCAAAGAATACAACGCGCATATCTAGCAGATTATCATGCACAGGTTGATTCAGGACATATGGAACCCGCATTCGTATTGACTATGCTTACTGAATTAAGGCATCACTGTGGTCTTTTGAAAGTAAAAGAAGCGGCTAAGTGGGTACAAGAGTACTACGCTCAGACAAGTAAACCAATAGTGGTCTACGCTCATCATCTAGATGTGATAGAGGCTCTTGATTCTGAGTTGCACTTACCTACAGCGAAAATCACAGGTAAAACTAGTTCCATCAAGCGTATGGAAATAATAGACGCATTCCAAGAGGGAAAAATACCTATTCTTATCTGCTCTACTGTAGCGGCTAAGGAAGGTATCACCCTTACTGCTGCAGATACTGTGGTATTCGTAGAGCGTGAGTGGGTGGCTGCTTGGGAAGAGCAAGCAGAAGACAGGGTGAATCGTATAGGACAGGACTCAGAGAATGTCCATGCTGTTTACCTTACAGTATCAGGTACAATTGATGAGAGATTCGATAGGATAGTGGAAGAGAAGAGAGAGGTCGTGTCGTCCATCTTAGATGGTGGCGACATAGAAACCCGCAAAGGGATAACTACGGCTCTTCTTGAAAGTATGATTGATGACGAGTTGTTACCTGAATCAGCGCGTGAATACCTCTGAGCGTCACCAGTGACATCAGACAGCCCTCACACCAGACGGTGAGTTCAATCTTAAGTCGTGAGACCGTACATCGTTTAGATTTTCAAGGAAAAAACACTGAGAGTATATGAACTACGCAAGAATCGTCACAAGAATCGTCATGTGAAGGACAAAGTTTGGTTATAAAGAAACAATGGATTATAGAACGGAGCAAAAAACAATGAGAGAAAAACAAATGAAGATGAAGATAAAATGCCCAGAATGTGGTGATACTTGTCTTACCATGTGGTGTTCAGGAGAAATGGGATACAACATTGTATACGATAAATATAGCAAGGAAATAACCCGTAATGGCTTGGAATATGACGAAGTATCATTCGATACCTACTCATGCGGTTGTGGGTATGAGACAACTAACGATAGCGACATTCTTGTAGAGGTGAAAGAATGATGATGAGTGAACTAGGAGAATGGTTAACTTATCAAGCAGAACACGATGAAGACCGAGAGGTAGTCATCCGTAGTAGTATAGGATGGTCAGGTATCGCTTCGTATGATGTAGGAGTCATAGGTGAGATACTGATACCCAAAGACCGACACCGTACTGATGGTGACTACGATACTTGGCGAGATGATGTACGAAAAGGTAAGGTCTCTTTGGAAGCGTGTGATGTAGTATTCGCGCTATGCCATGAGGGGTATGACGCTGATAGCGTTCACATTGATGACCTAGGGAGTGAAGAGGAATGACCGTCCACCTCGATTACCAAAGAATGAAGAGACTTGCCTGCTTTGTAGCATCCCAACATGTAGCAGAATATGACCGAGAAACTGTTCACTCCTTGGTCGAAGAAGTTGGCTGGGAAGTCACCGATGAGTTCTATGAAACATATGGTAATACATTCGATGTATATGTGGGCAAGATTAGAGGATGGATTGACGAGATGGCAGCAGAGGAGGGAGAGTGAATGATACAGATACTTTCGTTTGGTTTTGATGTTAAGTTCTGGTATCCTGAGTATAAGATACCTGATGCAGATTTGACTCTAGACTGTAGACATATATTCAACCCAGCAAAGACTGAGTTGTTTGGTGGTCATCACTCCGGCTTGGAACAGGAAGTTCGTGACTTCGTGCTTGAGTTCCCTGAGTCAGAAGAGTTGCTAGATGAGGCTATACGAACTGTAAAGAGATTAGATACTGATGAGTGGGTACAACCTATCTCTTTCACAATAGCATTTGGTTGCATGTGGGGTAAGCACCGTTCAGTATCACTAGCGATAATATTGGGTGAGAGATTGAAAGAGATGGGCTACGATGTGGAAGTTAAACACATATCAATTGAAGGTGGGTGGATAAAGGTATGATGATGTGGAAAGAAAAGAAATTTACCGAGTGGATACCTGAAGGCCCTTCCTACCCTGCCATAGAAACAGGCGAATACCGTTTGTGGGTAAGGAAACAACCAACAGGTGCAACTGGTCATGACAAAATTAAATGGATTGATGTACCTGAGGCTCATGAATTCGTGATGGAAAAACTCATGTGTATATCAATTGGGGTGTCTTCTCCTGTTGCGGTTAGTAATGCGCTAGGGGGGACAGAGATAATACCAACACTAATGTGGCTACACAAGAAGAGAGAACATATGTTCTCATACTATCAAAGCAAAGGTAAGATAAGAGTAAGGATGGCGGCTTCCCCCAACGAATATCTTAACCCACATTGGTATTGTCGTGGTATTGCATCATCTCTTAGGAAACACAGTAGATGGGTAAATGTTGGATTTAATGATGAGTGGATACGAAATTACAAGAAAATATCCCCTCTAGTGAGATATAACAAGATACAGTCCCATGATAAGACAGCCTTTGAGACATTGGCAACTACAATGATTCTTTTGGATGCAAGTATTGAAAGAACCTCCAAAGAATCTGTACTGAATTATATTAATAAACAAATTAGTAGTATTGTTGCAAGTTTTACTTTCTCATTGGAGAGTGGTCATACTGGTGGTTACCATGTTTATGGGAAACAGATAAAGAATGAGATACCAAAGGCGGAGCATGTCATTAATGAATTTGAATTCAATATCTTCCCACATGGGCCTGAACTTAAGATGGAGATGATAGAAAAGATACAAAAATGGGAAGACCACAAGAATGAGGTACAAACTTTGGTTAATGAGTGTCTTGGTAAGGCGTTATCAGACATACTTGAAGAATTAGAAAAGATAGTAGAGGTAGAAGAATGATTGACACAGACAAATATGAAGGACACACAAGAGGGCCGTGGAAATCTATACCCTATTGTAAGTCCATCAGGGATAAATTATTACATGGTGGGATTATACTTGCCTCATCAGGTATTGGTGATGGTAGCAACTACTCTCCATTCATCATAACTGATGACGATGTTGTGATTTGGCCGAAAGATACTGATGGAAAGAATGTTGTTGAATATGAACATGGTGCTAAAGGGCCGATACTACACATATACTACGAAGAAATGATGGCTAACACACGGCTCACTATGGCCGCACCTGACCTGCTCGCAGAAGTCAAGCGGTTGCGTGAAGCACTAATCACTGTCCAACGCTTACTCACTTGGGATGAGAAAGACAGGGAGATGGATGGCGACCCTGTTACACTAGAGGCACTTGTTGAACAGGTTGAGTGGGTACGAAGCAACATAATGGAGATGATTGAATGAACACAGACGAACCTTACAACAGCAGCCTTGATGCAGCAGAAGATTACCAAGACCAAATTGATACCTTGCTCGCAGAAGTCAAGCGGTTGCGTGGCGAACCCGAATTGAACAAATGCCCTACTTGTGGTTCAAGCGACATTACGATTTACGATTCGTTTGTGGATAGTGGGTCACACAAAGTAAGGTGCGAGGGAGATGGTTGTGAGTCACGATGGTTTGAGATATGGCGACATGTAGGAATTGAGATGATAGAAGGAGAGGATAACAGATGAACCTAGACGACTTTGAAGGACATGCGTTAGATGCTGTGGTTTCCTTGGAGATATACGATAAACTGCTTGCAGAAGTCAAGCGATTGCGTGTAATAGCGGACGAGTGGGGAGGTATGTGGGAGATACTGGAGGAAGAATACCCATCAGTTTGTGAGGTTATCACTAAGGAACTTGAAGAGAATAAGATAGGAACATGGAGTGTATTGGATGAGTGAAGAGAAGGTTTTGGTTATAAAGAAACAATGGATTATAGAGTGAGAAAAATGGAAGAACAAACTAATGATGATGTCCCCGTATGGGGAGTTGAAGAACAAATGACGAGCGCCTTGCACGCTGCTCAAGGAGAAGGATACGACTTCTTAGGTAAGGGTGGGAGAGAAAAGACAATCTGTGAGTGGGATTTTACCCCGCTTGTACTACCTGCAGAAATCAATATAGATGGTCACCCTGAAGGTGCAGAGGTAGAAGATGGCTTCTATACTGTGACGGGAAACAATGGGTCACCTAACCTATTCGTACTACTGAATCCAAAGATACGAACTGCGAAGCAACCTGTTGGTGTTTACCTGAGCGCAGTAAGTAGTCGCTATGCAGTAGCATCTTACCCAGAAGTGTTCGCACCGATGATGCAGCACTGTTTAGATAATGGTTGGGATGCCCGCATTACTTGCTACGACAAAGGTAAGAAAGCACGCATGGATATAGATGTGACTAACTTCAAGGGCAACAAGACCAATGCCCAAGTCGGTGACCTCTACAGATACGGTGTGTCTATACACAATAGCCTTGATGGAACAGGCTCACTACGGATTAGTGGTGTTGCCCAGCGTCTAATATGCACTAACGGAATGGTAGCAACTCAGAGTCGCAACCTAATGACCCTTAGACACACTATCAATGGTGTGGGTTCAGTAGACTTCAAGATTCTAGCAAAAGCAGTTGCCAGTATGATAACGGAAGTTGAGGAAGAACTTCTCCTTGTTGAGAACATGAGGGGAACGGTACTTAGCAATGAAATGTTTGAGCGTCTACTTGTAGCCGCTAGAGAGAGGGGCATCCTCACTCTACCTAGGGCACACGCTATCAAGAACAAAGCAACTGATGAAGTAGTTGACCACACACTAAGCAGAGGCTACCTATTCAGAGTAGCCATGCAGGGTTGGGCACAACCTGAGCGTGAGTGGGTCAAGGTGGAGGGTGAGTCAGTAGGTTCAGCCTTCCATGCTTACAATGTCCTAACAGGAGGGCTTACACACAAGCCTATCTGGACAGGCCCAGCAACAATAAACGGTGAGGGAAACACTTCCCTAGCAGGTAGGACTCTATCACTTGGGGCACTGGACAACAGGCTTCACGCTGTTCACACACTGATGAAGGAAGTAGTACAAGGCTCGATTGAGTTGGGAGACTACTCCACACCTATGGAAGCAATGGGGATAGCCGCATGAGTGTTTGTTCACGATGTGGTGTTATGTGTTGGTTGTATGCTAATTCAACCCCGGCTGGTGAATTGTGTGGGGTGGACGCATGAGTGAGATGGACTGTTACCATGAATTATACATTTGGACTGAATATGCTCCGAATGTGATGGATAGCGTATACGCTGATGTGACTGTTGAAGGGACATGTGAGAAGTGTGGTGCTGAATGGTCTAGCCAATACACATGGAATGTAACAGAAGGTGAACAAACTGAAGATGGGGTTCAATTGTATGAATGTGATGAGTGTCGCAAGGAGAACATGAAGAGTTTTGCTGTCGAGAATGAAGATGATATGACACACTTCTGTTCACAAGCATGCCATGATGAATACTACAAGGGAGATGAAGAGGAATGAGTCTAGCAGGAGATACAACGACCATTGACCTGTGCAAGCAGAACCCTGAGTGGTTCGGAGGTTATGTGCAAGGTTTGAATCACGCATTCCAACTAACACATGATGAACAAATAGAAACACTACTCGCTGAGTACATGTCTGTGCTCTATGTGGTCACAGGCAAACAACCCAATGAGATAATAAAAGGAGATGAAGATAAATGAAAGGAGAAAATGCTTGGAAATTAGTGAAGCACGAAGATTACAAACAGTGTGAGCATGAATGGATTATAACAGGTGCAGAAGACCAATATGTACATGCAACTTGTGAGAAATGTGACCACGAAATCGAATGGTGTCTCGATATAATGCACTTCGTACAGGACTATTACAATCTCGACGAACCTGTAATGAAAATGTGTAGGGAATGTGACTGTTCAGATGATGAGTGTGGGTGCTTCAAATGCCCTGAGTGTGGAGAGATAGAATCGACACACGATGAGGATGAACACTGTTGGAATTGTGAATGCGAATACTGTTGTGATTATCATGGATGCGAGGTGACGAAATGTACTGAGTGTGGAGAAGAGACAGGGTGTGAGAACTATGACGGTGAGGAATGGGATATCGCAGGTATGTGTGAAGACTGCTACGCTAAATCACAGATGCCGGAGAAAGAGAAGAAGATAACGGAACAAATCGAAGGGTTGCAGAAGAAACTCATTGATATAAAGAAGGTGGAGTAAATGAAAACAAACAAAGAACAAATGAAATTTGAGGAACTAAGAATGAACGACAAGTATGATGATGCAATAGCATATCTGACAGAACACCCAGAACATATCCGTGATGCGTGGGGCAGTCCCGGTGGTTGGGAAGGACGAGGCGGCGAACTCTTTGGGTTCGTAGGCCCTAATTGGCAAAGCAATGAGAACGCGGTCTACAACACACGAGGCGTGGAAGCGGGAACCTGTGGCTGTCTACAACAGATACGCGAATGTAAGGTTGAAGGCGGTAATGGTAGGAGTGGCGAGATGAAGATGTCACATTGGCCGAGGCTTTGGGAGAACATCGCTAGAGATGAGCGTATTCCATCTGATGCTGATGATATAACCGTGCGAGATTTGCCGGTATTCGCTGAGTGGCAACGCCAGATAGACATACTGAGAGAGCAGGACGCGAGCGCATGAGTGAACTACAAGTTGATGCAAGCAGAATCACATTATGTGGGACAATCCAAAAATCCTCCCAAATATCTATCTCCCTAGATGAGATAAACTGTGACCCTTCTGATGAGTACGCATGTATAGAGGAAGCCGGAGAAAACGGTTACGAGGATGACTGGGATATTGAAGACACCGATGTTGATGGTTGGTTCGTTAGTAATGTAGTCGAGTCGAGTACCTATGAGGATTTACGAGTCAAGTCCCTTCAAACGGAAAAGAAACTCTTAGATGTACAAACTACGCTAAGGATAATGAAGAAAAAAATATCTTTGTTGACCAACATGAAAGATGTACACAAGTTACTAAGAGAGGGAGAAGAATGAGTTGTAGAAAACCATCGAAGATAGATTGTAACTGCGTGGAAATTGACCCTGTTTACCAAAGCGCACTTGATGACCTCATCAAAGCATTCGACAACATCGGCTATGGAATTGACGACATTCGATACTGTCCTTGCTGTGGGCACAATATGGACTTGGGGGCTGAGTGAATGAGTAAGAAGTGCGACTGTGATGGGAGAACCTATCCCTTGACTGCTACAAGTTACATTCTTTGCATAGAGTGTGGCACACAATATCCTATGGGGGAAGAGGAATGAACCTAGAAACTAAGTTTAAGTATGGTTACCGTAGACTCACACAAGAGAAGGCTGAGTTGCTTAAGGAAGTCAAGCGATTGCGTGAGAAGATAGGAAAATTGGAGGAAAAGTAATATGAAAATGGAAGATAAAATAATGGATAAATTAACAGAGATGATACCTCTGATAGATGAACACGAGATACCTGAGAAGGCTTGGCACTACATAGAGGAAAGGAAAAGATTACTCAGAAACATAAGAGTGAGAGCAGAAGACACGGCCTTCCAACATGGTGGGTGGGTCTTTTACTGCCACGCTGTAGAGGAAGAGACCGAAGTTGTTGACAACCTTACTTGGGAATACATCTACGAAGGACTTACAGATTCTACAGGGATAAGTGTAGGTGTTCTTAACGCCTTATCATTGAGTCTTAGCATAGACCCTGCGGCCCCCAAAATAAAATGCAAGGGAGCGAAAGGGGTCTTTGGTTTCAAACCTGAAGACGGAAAGGAACTCATAATACCAGAGGCCGCTATAATAGCGTTTGAAGGTATAGAAAATGATTGGTGGTCTGAAAAAGAAGTAAAGGCTTTCTTTAATGATTACGAATCTGGTATACCTCTATTCTCTATGGATGAATACTCAGAACATATGAAGAATATGTATGGAGGTATGGTTGATGACGACTTACAGAATTTACCAATTCACGAAGCGGGGGACGATGTATCCCTTGCTTGATTAGACTCGCACCCGTTGGAACGGGGCGGGAGAGTATAACTAACGGAAGTGCGAGAAGAACTTTGGTTGGTTTTGTTGTGTCGCTTTAGGGCGTATGTCTTACTCTCTCGTCCCACCTAGGGAAAAAATTAACTACCGTCTTAAGTACGGCATTATTACTCTATCTTAGGGGCGAGAGATAGGGTATAGGCTGCAACTTATTTCCTTTCGCCCCACCAGAATATTGGACGACAGTTGGTTATAAAGAGACTAAGGATTAAGAAGTGAGAAGAATGTATATTGAAAATGAAATCGTTTATGCTGTCTTATTTTTATGGATTGTATACGGGTTACACACCCTTATGAAAATCCGAGATGAGAGGCATAGAAAAGAAATAGAAAAGCAAGAAAGATATTCTGTGCAAGGGTACTACCGTAAACAATTTTACCCAAAGGAAAACATACACAGGACTATTTATGTAGAGGGCCATGATAGACACTTTAATCCGTATATTGATAATACGAAAGTGAACTACTTCAATGAGTATGAGGAAGGTGAAGAAGAATGACTGAACACTTAGGACTAACACACGATGAAGCGTTAGAGGTTTGGGAAACAAAAGGCATACCTATGGGTAGATGCGATTATTGTTTAGACTTCTTTCCTATGACACATTTCAAAAACCCACACATTACTTTCTTGGATGAAATTTGCGTTAAGTGCTTTGAAGAAAACAAAGAAGCAGGTGACTACTCTAAAGAACAACTGAAACTATGGGGTGAGGAAGAATGACTGAGCCATACACTTGTGTACTGTGTGAAGAAGAGAAAGAGGGCTACGGCAACAACCCTGTACCCTTAGCCGATGAGGGAAAGTGTTGTGATGAATGCAATCAGTTGGTGATTCTATCACGACTAGAACAACTCATCTGTTCCGGCGGTGAAAATGCCACCACGAAGAAGATGAAATGTGAATACTGCGGAGAGCATATCTTTGAGGATGATTTGATTACTGATTCGTATTGTTGTCTCAAACAACATGAGAAGCAAATGGAGGAAGGCGCATGAGTGATAGAATTTATGAGTTCGATGATGAGAATAGGAACGACCCTAATTGGGAAGGTCATGATGTTTGGGAACCAAGTGAGAATTCCATCAATTGGAGTATGAAACGGCAAGATGGGACAGAGATAAGGCTCCTATTGGATTTTGATGAGATGACAGTATGGAGGGAAGGCCGTCCTTACGACCTTATGACCCTGATACTGAGTGGATTGGGGTTGGACCCATGAGTGGAGGATTAGCATTCGGTGGCGACGATGAAGATGATTGGGTAGAGTACAGATTAACTGTAGATAAGATAAAACCAAACGGAATCATTGTCCTAGACGATGGGTTAGAAGTTGAACTCCATAAGACAGACATGCGTATCAAATTGAAAGATGGGAAGAGGGCCAAAGCGATAGGTGTAATTGACGCAGAAGTGGTGTATGATACCTGTCCATTATGTGATGAGGAAGTTAGAGAAGGAGATATAGTGATACTTACTGATAAGAACTTCTCGTTATATCCATGTCTCTCATGTGGTAAAATGGTAGAGCAAAAGACACCCAAATCAAATTTCAAGGAGAACTTACAATGAATGAAATAGACGAAGAAACAAAAATATGGGCCAAGGAGCATTTCGATACTATGAGCGTAGGTGGTGTTTGGTCACCAGAAGGAACAGGGTTAACTTATCAAAAGACAGCAGACAACGCTTGGCTCTTGATACGAAAAATGAATCACCCATCAGTTACTGAGAGCCATGCTGCCATTGCTACACTTATGCAATCAATTGATATTGATATGATAGAAGGTGCGGAAGAGATATACAACCCACCACAGAATCCTGAAGAAGCGTATATGATGGAAACAGAACACAAACAAATGATAGCCAATACTTGGAAATGTGAGTGTGGCAAACTAATCCATGAAATAAATTTAGAATTATCTAAACCTACTTTTGTTTCCGAACAGGAAATCCTTCTTGATAATGGTGAAACTGACATGATAGAGGTATGGGTTTACTCTCTTGATTGTCCTGATTGTGACGCTAATATCAACATAGACCCCGACGACTATCATCTTTTGACCGACGATAGACTATTCATGCGTTACAAGAATAACGAGGGTACGATAATGCAAGCGTTAACCCGTAGAGAGATGATGATTATGGGAGACACAGGAGAATTAGGTGCGCTAGTAGGGACTGTAGACCCACACACAGGAGAGAAGGTTCCACCTTGGCTATGGGGAACATATTGTTCTATTGGTAGCGAAGAAGAAGTAAAGATAAATCTGGAAGAAGAAGAATGATGTGTAAGATACATGGTAGACACCCGAAGGGTACTTGCCCTTCTTGTTTACGAGTGAAGATTCACGACTTAAAGAAAGAAAATGAAAGTTTGCGAAAGATAATCGAGGGGATGGGAAATGAAGGAGATAGGTAAATGCAGTTTGTGTGGAAAGAAAGGTCCAATATGGACTTCTACTCATAAATCTGGGATTATATGCTCTAAGTGTTACAGTGATTTAGTATGAGTTTTGGTGGGAAAGGTAGATGTCTAATGTGTGGTGGTGGTATGAATAGATATCAAAGAGGATATAAAAATCGAAAGACCGAAATGTGTAGGCATTGTTTGAAATGGATAAGGAAGAGAAGGAAGGATAACGATGGAAGAATTTGATATGAAATATCATACACATATAACCAAAATATGTGTTGGATGCAAGGATGAATACTCAAGACCTAGAAAGTATAGCAATAAGCAATGGGAAGAGGCTCAGTATTGCAATATACAATGTAGAAATAAAAATACGAAACAAGGTGGTTGGCACTACCAAAAAAGAAATAGAAAGGAGATGATATAAATGGGACAAGAAGTGATTTGGAGAAGCCCTAGTTTAGAAGGAAAATGGAAAGATGGTAGAGGTGATATCGTTGTGAGTCGTGTAGATTACTTCGATATGACTTGGTTGGATTTACGCATAGTGAGAATAGAAGATGGAGTAAATCAGCACACAAGACAGGGGCTTAGATTAACTTACGAGCAACTAAAAGAACTCATGCCTAGATGTGTGGAATTCATCAATCAATACGAAGATGAACAAGAAACAAAGGCGCGAAAAGGAGAGTCTAACGACGATTCTTCTTAACGCTTTTACTCGATTTGAGTAGACGCCATGTTAGGTCGAAAGGCTGCATAAGTCTGAACTCATCGTCATTCTACATTAAGAGTGCGTTAAGGGGAACATTGGTTATAAAGAAACAATGGACTATGAAGTGAAGAATATGGAACAAACAAAAGAAATGGAATGGACAGATGGTGCAGGGGACTCTCTCATCAAACTAGGCCGCGCGATAAAGAAAGTCGAGAAAAACCGACACGATATCAACGAGGAATACTTTGCTGATGGACAGTATCTTGTGATGGATATGGAGACAGGAAGCGCAGTTATCCTTCAGACTAAACCACATGAAGGTGGTAAGACTCAAGGACACGGTTTCCGTAGGTGCAAGATGGTTACACAGCGTATACCACACAAAGTACCTACCAGTCTGAAAGTAGGTGTACTCCTTGATATGCTTGTAACTATGCTAGCGAAAGGGGATGAAACAGGCCCACTAGCAGAGGCGGCATACAACAGGATAGTAGACGCGATGATTGAAGGACAAGAAAAATCCATCAGTACGGATAAGGAACTAGCGTTGCATTGGAAGAAGCGTTATGCTAGGCACGGAGAAAAGGTGAATGAAATGATAGAGAAGATAAATGAAATGACATGGACAGAGAGGGCAGGTGATGCGCTTACTTGTATGGAAGCGATACCACTAACCAATGCTGTTTGGAACGAAGTAGTGGAACAAATAGAGGTGAGCGCGTGATTAGATTCCCTAAGTCGAAAGGCAAGATACAGGCTATTCAAATCCTCATTACTCAATACACATGTGTTGAAGGTGAGGGTATAGAAGGTTGGATTGAGAATAATAACCAAGATGTGTTTGGTGACCCATTGATAGCCGATAAGAATGACTTCCTGTTTGCCTTTGATTATCTAGAAGAACGGATGCAAAGGGTGAGTGAATGAAGCCGATGTATCTATGCCCGTTCTGTTATGTACGAAATGCTGGTACGATATTAGCAAATACAAGGGATGCAAAGAAAGCACATTTCACAGAGGCACACGGTTGGACTGAAAAGGATTGGAAAGAGTATGGGGTGGGTCTATGAAGAAAGGAATTCTAATTAGAACAAACGGCAAAGTAGAGCCCATTGATATAGACGGGCTTAACGGGATGCAAGAAGCAGTAGGGGGGCTCATAGAATGCGCCCTTACGGGAGACATAAACGAGAATGAACATTGGGACTTGTGGGCTAACGATGAAGGAAGGCTCCTTGAGTTGCCTATGAACCAAGTCGCTCGTGTGTTCATCGCAGAAATGTCCGACATACCTATAGAGCAAGTGTTCTCTATGCATGGAGACTTCCTGCTACTTGGGCATGATGGTGAAGGGGCGAGCATTGACTGCCCTGAATCCATTGCTGATATAGCGACGAATATGGCTATGTTCAATGAACCTACCATGACATTACAATCACAAGATGGAGATAAAGAGGTGTTCTTTTTATGAAAGAGAATGACATAGATAAGTGGTCTGAAAAACATGTGGGCAGTCTTGCACTGACGAGAACCATAGTAGGATTCCTCAATGTAGCCTTGAGTGTTATAGTAGTGGCGAAATTATTCGGGTGGATATGATGAGAGCGAAGAGTCAGAAGCACGCAGAATATGAGATTGTAGGAGCGATGCTGTATCAATTTACTTACGGCCCTGTCTTCAAGGAATTGGGCGGAGTGACCCGCGATGGAATTGCTGATGACCCAGTAGCATATAACAGAGTGACGAAAGCCTGTAAGAAATTGAAGGACGAACTTGTTAGGAAACAAAAGAAATTACAAAAATATCTCCCAGAGGACCATGTTGATTATGATACTTGAGAAAAATCGTAGTAGCAAAACATTAGCACTTGAATTAGGAATATCTGCTCAATCATGGGGGAAAGCAAGAATTCTTTTCAAAACATTATCAGAACACCCTCTTTGGAATAATCAGCGCTCTCCACACTCTTTGATGATAGATTGCCTTTACTTAATTGTGAGAGAAGAAGGCTATCCTCTCACAATAAGCGATTTCAAACAAGCGACAATCAAACTATTTGGTATAAGCACTCAACCAAGACCAAGTGATTGGGTTGGAAACTATCAACCTATCATAGATGAGGTGCTTGGTTGAAGTTTGCTAAGGCTGCTCGGTTACACGACCTACTACGCCTTAGTGAAAACAAGACACATGTTCTTCAACAAATTGAAACAACTGAAGACGCTCTCTGGTTTTTCAAGATTCTTTATCCAGAGGAAGCACTAGTAAAAAAGAATCAATTATCTTCAGCCTTCGCTTCAGAACTAGGTATCTACCTAGAAGTATTGAATGAGATATTGAAAGAAGAAGAAATCTGGTTAACTCTAGCCTCAGAAAGTAGCGATAGCAAGAGTAGAGATTGGTCTTGTGAAAGGGCTACTGCTCAAATGGGAGCCCTCGCAAACAATCATTCTACAATTCTAGAAACAGCACACATGATGGATGAGATAGAAGCCCGTTTATTCTGGCGACACATAACTAACAGCAAACCCGTCATGTCATTATCGGCCTTCTTACTAGCACTTTCCAAATCTAAAGATGTCACTAGTGACATTGTTAAGATTCATATCCAAACAATGGAGCCAACTAAGTTTATTTCTACTTTATTTGAAGATTTTGAGTCTCTTTTTGTATCGGCTCGTTGGTATGAAGAACCCACACATGCACTCATGCCCCGTAGGTATCTACCTTGGCGTAAGTTATCCCCTGACGGGTTAGAAGAGTTCAATGGGAGTTTGTATCAAAGAATACTAGGTAATGGTGTCACCAAGATGCTTCATGTGATACCAGAGATAGATGGTGCTCGTTTTGTTTGGAGAGAACGCTCAGGCAAGATGATACCTAAAGGACAAGCACCTAATGTTGATTGGCTCCCACCATTACCCGTCATACTTGAAGTCATATCACATGATAACAAACTGCATGTATATGACGCTATTTTCCCTAGATATCCATCTTTGACTTTACAAGAAAGACTGGAAAAGGTATCACAAAACATAGGAAACGCACCCGTTGTTATTCATCATCCACAGGAAATACAATTATGGAGCGCACTTATGCAATCTATTGATGATACAAACACTATCCGTTTTCCTTCTCTAGACCCTTATGAACCACTCAAAAGTGGTGGTTTTATTCTGGCGAAAGATTCTCTCTATCATTTCTTGAAGGTAGATGCGATAAGACAAATAGAACAAGGATTTGAAATTAAATTATCCTGTCTAGATGGTCTTGATTTCATAGAGGTAGGTAATTGCATAGTTGAAGATGCCTCTAGAATAAACGAACTTAATTTTGCCTCCCAAAGATACACCGGAGAGAGTATAACAGACATGTGGTTAGAGGTCAAACCAGAGGTCATTCTTATTGTTGAAGTACTTATTCCTACAATCCTTAAGAACCCCCTCGCTATAGGAGATGCACTATGTGTCTCAGTAAGAGATGACTTGGGAATAAATGACATATCCCAATTAGTAGATTTGCTTTACGGTGTTGAATAATGGATAGATGGTGGTTTTCTTTAGGGATACTTTCTGAGAACTTAAGGTTCCAAACCTTCATAGAAAAGAACGCCTCTTCTCCATCTAGTTTCAGGATTAGAAAGAGGATTAAACTATCCAAGGCAAAGGAGTCAACTCCGCTTCATGATATTCTTTCTCATGCACTCAGGGAAGTGGGTATTGATACGAAAGAATACTACAATACCAATGAAGAGATAGAAAAATGGTTCTTGTTCATAGAAAGATTAGATGCGGATTTTGAGTTCTTGTCTTTGATACATGATAAGACAGGTTTTCGCAAAATGCAATGGGTTTTGGACAACCCACCACCTAGCAACTTTGATGATTTCACATCATGGGCTAGAGGTTATGATGATATTTATGATATCAGTAACTGGTAAATCGCGTATTGGTTATAAAGAGACTAGGGGCTATCAACTGTGTTCAAGTCATGGAATGAAATCGGTAGGCCCACTACCTTTGAGGAAATAGTAGGACAACCTGATTTCCTTACTGATGCGGAAGAATGGGTAACATCTGGTGATTGGCCCACATCTTTACTTCTTCATGGCCCTCCGGGTACAGGAAAAACATCGGCTGCAAGAGTCATTGCTAAGACCTACTTGGGAGAGTATCTAGACCCTGTAAATTTCATAGAGACGAATGCTAGCGATGATAGAGGGATAGATTTCGTCAGACATGAACTGAAACAAATGGCGAGTACCAAAGGATTAGGAGTAGATAGAAAAGTAATACTCCTTGATGAAGCAGATGGGTTAACACCAACTGCACAAGATGCCGCTAGACAAATCATAGAGAATCATTCTGATACATCATTCATTATTCTAACGGCAAATAATCTGGAAAAGGTAAGACCCGCTATACGCTCTCGATGCATACTCTACCCATTCAAGCCAATTGATATTGAAAGTGGTATCAAACATCTCCAAAATGTCTGTCACAAAGTGAGCCTTAGAAATGATGTAAGGGGACAAACCTATGATGCGCATACAAAAGTCTACAAGCATTGGGAAGAAGATTTCCCTAGACTAATACACGCGATGAATGGAGACTTGAGAGCATGTGTTGCTGTCTTAGAATCTCTCAACAAACATCGCTCTTCACTCTCTTCTAGAATCAAAGACTTAGATAGTATTGGTCAAGCGGCACTATCCGCACTAGGAAACGAGTGGTTACAAATGAGAGTAGAATTACATTCAGCATTAGGCGCGCCTCACTATAGAACAAAAGAACAAGTGATGCGTTCTTTCTACAATAATTTAAGTTCCTTCTTCGGTACTGAGGATGACAAGGTATGGAGGATTATGGCTATCTATGGAGATATGATGATTCATACTCATGAGTGGCCTGATACTGGTGAAGCATTCCTTGACTACTTCGTAGCCAAGATTAAACAAGAGGTTGAGAAAAATGATTGATGAAAATAATGAATACGAAATAGCAAATGAAAAAGAAACTCCTAGTGGTGAATTACCACTTGAGATAATGAAGAGATTTGAGAAACATTCAGAAAGAACAGGTGATGATATTGAAGAAGTAAAAAGATATTTCTTTGAATTCATTGCTACTGATTACGGGTGTGATGATTGGTCAAGTGAAGACGAAGACCTTCTCATAGATTGGGCCGAACAATGCTTTGTCCAACTGCGAAGAGGAACCGCAGGTGGTGGAGTGAATACTGTCCCATATGTAGGTTGTTTTGTTGGTGTAGATGCTAACAAGCGTGACCGTAGGGAAAACATGCGTAAGAGGGCCATTCGTGATTTCACACTAGACCCTAATGCCGCTGTATCATCGGGACGGATAGGAGTTTATGTAGTTCAAGACAAGCATTGGGTAATTGATACCACAGGTGGTCGCATTGATACCGGAGAGTCGGCTGATGATAGTCCTTCCAACTCCTTCATGGCTGATGGGAAACACATCTGTCTTCTCGGAAGCGCGAGTGGAAGACCTATGCCAAGTGAACTCATAGGGAGACATTACTATTTCCTAGGTAATTCACAAGATAGTTTTGCTGGACACATACAACTGTGGAGAGTAGATATGGTTGGTGACTTGGTTGACCTTGAAGTAAAGATAGGGTATCCTTGTCGCATTGCAGTAAGACCGCCATCTGATACAGTACCAGACGCATGGAAAGATGTTCTTGGTTCTACTATCGGTATGACGATAGAATATACTGATGAATTCGTAGATGAAGACATGCGTAGTTTCCTTCACCCTCACAAATTTTGGCTTTCAGAAGACTTCCATGATTTGTATACCCCACTTGAAGAAATGATTGATGCTTACAATGCCAAGAGCAGAACCTTTGAGATAAATGGAGAACAAGGAAGGGCTGGTCCAATCATTCTCACTAAGGGGACAGTAAATCGTTTGTCTACTGAACCTCGTGAAAGCGATTTCGACCAAACAGGGAGAAACTTCTCTTTCAATTTAACTTCAATGGGTCTTCAAAACATACACGGTTCTAATAGACAAAGTGATGTCTCTTGTTGGGTAAGCGGTTCATGCCATGACCTTTCAAATCCCTTTGTTGCCTATGATGTGAATACTCCTGTAGGATGGGCCGAGAAATCTACTGTCTTAGTGTGTGGTAGAATAGGCATGAGTGTAATAGAAGGAGAAACAATTCCTAAATTGAATGTCTTTGGAGTATTCGCTGACATACGCCGTATTCGTAAGCGTAGAGATGGTGGAGACATGGGAGCAAGTCAATTCGATTGAGGTGATGAAAAATGGCAGAAAAAACAAAGAAAATGGTAGAAGCAGAATTAATAGCAGCGCGAGAGACAAATGAGGGATTGGTAGAACAATACAATACTCTGATGGAACAAGCACAAGGAATACAAGGGCAATCAGCAAACCGTTTGGTCTTCATTCGTTTGTTTGAGGGATTCGCCAATGATGTGCAAAGGGCATTGAATAAACTACAAGGTGACCTAGCAGAGATAAGTGCGCAAGCGCAAGCAATAGAAGACGCATCGGATGAAGAAGAAGGTGATGCTTGATGTCTAAGATTAAGCAATTCTCTACACTCTTGATTTGCAAGTGTGTTGGGAGACCCGCCGCTGCGAACAAAGATGGTAGAATCACATGTAGAAGGACAATTCAAATCCCAATCAATCCCAATGTTGGTCCTACGGCCCTCACGACTGGTCTAATCAAAAAAGAAACTCAACCGTTTCTTGATGCGGCGGGATGGAAGAAGTTGAAGACGCTTGGACATTTCCAGCGTCTATGTCCATCTTGTACTAAGTATGTATTGGAAATGAGACAACAAGATAAGGAGATGTGGGGTTAATGGCAGGTTTTGGCGCAGCAAAGAAATTACAAGAAAGTGATAACAAAGTAGATGATACTAAATTGAATGAGCAAGACATTCGACTAAATGAGGTAATTGAGCGTTATGCTTCTCTGAGAGATGAACTCTCTTCATTAGTATCTAACAAATTGCTAACACATCTATTCGTAGGTGTAGCAGGGCATGAGAATACAGGTAAAACTGCTATAATTCTAGATGCTTTTAGTTCAGATAAGGAAGCAGCAGAGAGAAATGAGCAACTTTGGGTCATTGATTTCGATGGTGGTGGTTCAGCCACAGCAAGTGCGTTTCATTCAGATAATGATAGAATTAGGTGTTGGGAACCTTGGGTCATGTTACAAGGAGATAGGAGCGCGTATGACTATCCCGCCACTCATCAAAGAGTGATGGATATCGGTCACTTTGCAGTAGACATAGCCAGAAACCAAAACAAAGAAGATTACGATGGTCCTCGTATATGGGGTATTCTCGTAACTGGAATGGATTTATGGGATTCAATTTGTATCAATAACATGCGTATAGTAGACCTTAATCTTGCAAAAGATGGGATTGAGGCGGCTGATTGGAATGTAAAGGTTGGTCACCAATGGGATTGGGCGATTCGTAAAACTCGTTTCCACCAACTTACTGCCATATGCAGGGCACTTGTGAAGTCAGGTGTTAGAGTATTTTGGGAAACTCACTTGCGTATGACCAATTATTCATACGGGAATAATGAAGACACCGCAAGATGGCGTCCTGATTGGGAGAAGGCGAGTAACAATTATGTTTTCCAAATCCTATTGTGTGAAAGAAATGATTTCCAAAACGAAGAAGGTGAAGTAACTAAGTCAGAATACTCTGTAACTTTTGAAAAGAGTAAAACTAATGCCGCACTTCAAGGGCAAAAGCGTACAATTCTAGTCACTGAACTAGGTAAACACCCTAAATGGATTGGTCTTCCCGAACTTACAGATGGAAGTCTATGATATGACTAAACTAGAAATGGACCGTAAGAAGGCGGTCTCTCTTCTTTCCTCTTTTGGAGAAAATGTGAAAGACCTCAAATTGGTTTTAAGGAAAGGTACTCTAACAATTGAAGTAGGTTCTAGTCAATATTATCTGATTAGAAAAATTCAACTAACTGATATGTCTAAGACAAAACATACAGACGGAATCATAGACATAACTGCACTACATCAGACAATTCAATTCATGAAGAAAGCAAAAGGGGATACTGTTACCATAGAACAAAGTGGTAAAGGAAAAACCCTTTACATCAAATCAGGGAAAACTAAACTTCAATACCCTACTTATGAAACAGTCGTGAGTCATAGTAAGACTCGACTCTTTGGACAAATAGTGAAAGACGCTGTAAAGAACATGTGGAGTGTGTGGTCTAAACAACAACTACCTATCGAATTACATGGGACTGTTGATATTAGTGAACTGAAAACAGTAGCCTCAATGAAAGGGATTATTGGTTTGACTTCTATCAAGGTAAAAGGAAATGCAGAAGAAAAGGAATTCAACATTCAAGCGGGGAAAGCACATTCTGGGAAACTACAGATAACAGTAGATTTGATTGACCCCGATGGGCCACGCACAAACATAGAGTCATTCTTTGGACCTTGGTTTATGGAATGTATAGGCTTGCTTGATGACGCACCGGCATCAGTTCATTTTGGGGAAGGAACCATAATAGCCTTTGAACAACATAACACAAGTCAAAATCCTCTCATGAATACTCTTCTTATCATCATAGACCAAAGCAGGGATTAGTATGATAATTGACTATTTTTATCCAAACCGAGATGGTGATGAGTTACCTCACTTGTATGAGAGAACACGCGGTGAAGATAAGATAGTCAAAACTAGAACCATAACACCAGAAGACCCTGAATACCAACTCCCTTTCTGTTGGGTTCCTGTGCATTGTAAACAAGAAAAAAGGATATCAGCAAGGTATCCTAGAACTGATTTCTGGTTAAACAAGCAAGCAATAGGAATAGACGGTACTAAACTAATGAAAATGACTACACAAAATCCTCATGATTTGTGGAACATAAAAGAAGAGATACAGAACAGTGGTGGTACTACTTACGAAGCAGACATACAATATGTAGACCAATATCTGATAAAACAATACCCAAATAAGATTCCTAATTTCATTCCTAGAATATGGTATTTCGATTTAGAGTGGGACATAGAAGAGGGATTCACTACAGTAATGGCTGTGTGTGATTCTTTCTCAAAACACCCGGTAGTCTTTGCTTGGAATGAAGAGAAAGCCGCATTATTAGAACAAGGTTTACCTTCTTTTACAGAGGAATGGATTGACCGAGAGGGTGGATACTTACTCAAACTATACGGAAGTGAAGGAGCCATGCATGAGGGCTTTCTTCAATACCTAGACGAGTGCGACCCTGATATCTTAACAGCCCATTGGATTAGCGGTGCTGATTTACCTCATCTGATGGAACGACTTGAAGACCCTGATAGGTTGAGTCCTATCAATCAAGTAGACAGACCATCTAGGATTCATGGAAAATACAAAGAAACTCAACAACCAATCAGAGGTAGACTTGTCTTTGATACAGCAGCAAGAGGTCTTGCTTCTGGTAGTGGTTTTGAATCAATCTGGCAGAAGTCTGGGCGTGGTCAAATGTCCAGCAGAAAACTAGATTGGGTTGCAAAAGAACTAGACTTAGGAGAGAAACTGACCAATCGTATAGAAGGTATGACTGTAAGAAATGGTTGGAGAGATTACTTCGATGAGTTTGTAGATTACTGCTTAGTAGATGCTACTCTTCTGAGAGATATTGATAACAAACTCCATGCTATTGAGTTCTTCGTTGCTATGCAACAGTTATGTGGTGTGAGTTTTGCAAGCACTCACAAGGTATCTAGATATTTCAGAGGATTGATAGGAAGAAGAACTGAACTTAAGGCCCCGTCATCGAGACCACAAACTAGAGTGGATTTGCAAGCCGCATACATACCTGACCCTAAATGGGGTAGATATGAGAATGTCGCCCTTTTAGATTTCGCTTCTTGGTATCCAAACATAATCCTAAGTCTGAACCTCTCATGGGAAACAAAAAGACAGGCAGGTGGAGAAGGTATCAAATCAATAGGTAATGGAACCCATTGGGACCAGACAAAAGAAGGTCTCCTTCCCTCTGTGGTTAGAGAAATGCTTACTCTCAGGAAAGAATACAAGGCGCTCATGGAGGCCGCAAAGACCCCCGATGATAGGATGGGGTATGACATGCTTCAAACAGCCACCAAAGTGGCTGTAAATGCCCTCTATGGTATGGTTTCTATGCATAAGATAGGTGGTATGTGGAGTGATTTGGATATTGGGAGTACAATAACCTACAAGGGTCGTGAAGGCATTCGTCTTCTTCTCACAGAAAGCGAAGAAATGGGATACAAGAGTCTGTATGGACATACCGATTCAGCATTCGTACAAGTTCCATTTGATGAAGCAAAAGAACTAGCAATTAAATTAACCAAAAAAGGACAAAAAGAACTCAACATGCCTCATCTTGATGTAGAACTAGAGGCGTACTTTGATTACTGGGTTAGTGCTAAGGTGAAGAATCGTTACTTTGGTATCAAATCATGGCCGGAATCAGAAAAGGGACAGATGAAAGTCACAGGCTTTGAACTCAAAGCCGCTAACGCTGCACCAATAAGCAAGAAAGTGCAGAAAATAGCATTCCAACTCATAGGCGCAGGAGCAGAAGAAGAAGAAGTAAGTAATGCTCTTCGCCCTGTTGCTACTCAATTAAGAAATGGGGAAATACCTATAGAAGAATTAGCCCCCTTCGGTAGAATTAAGAGAAACTTATCTACATATGGTAAAAAGAATATAGACGGGAGAACATCAACCACCCCTAATGTAGTTCAAGCAGCGAGATTCTACAACAAACACATCGCAACTGATGACCCATTCAACGCAGGGGATGGGGCTCAATGGGTGTATGTCCGTAATGAAGAGAGTAAGGTCATAGCATTCCGTGACCCATCAGAGATAGAAAAATATGAACTTGACTATGATATCATGGTGACCAAATTGATAAAAGCGAAATTAGAATCCGTGTATGATATCATGGGATGGGATATTAAAGTAGCAGCAGGTGCGCCAATCCCCAAGGTATACTGGTGAGAAAATGAGTAGAATAGAAGATGAAGTGTGTGAAAAAATACAAGCGAGAGCAGCCGTAGGATTAGAAAAATATGGAACTACTATGGAAAGAGAAGATTTTTCTCTACTAGTTTGGTTAGAATATGCTCAAGAAGAAGCAATGGATTTCGTCGTATATCTTGAAAGACTCATTGACATAGAGAAAAAGAAGGAAATAGACAGGGGAAAAATTATGAAAGAAAGAGAACGATATATCAATCTCCAAAAGAAACTATACAGTATCAGCCCTATTGACATAGAGGCTTTCAAGATATCAGGGTCGAAGGGGGAAGAATGAAAATAGTACATTGCTTCTGTGGTTGGCAGGGGTTAGAAGTCACTCATTGTCCTGCGTGTGAGAGAGCAATCATTCCAAAATGCGATGGGTGTTCAGAATGAGATTTAATCCTAATGGTGAAGATGTAAGGCCCAATGTTGATGACTATGAGCATCAACACTTAAGAAAATCCTATGATAAAAGCACCTATACTTGGCAACCTAATAATGAGAATGGTGAGATTTTAAGGATAAGCAAATCTAGTCTTGGTTCTTTTGATTTCTGTCCTAAGAGTTACTTCTATCAAAAGATATTGAATTTACCTCAAGAACAGAAAGATTACCATGTTCGTGGTTTGAATGTCCATGATATAACTGAGTATTTCTGGGAACATGTGTCCCCAGTCATACCTGAATTGTTAGAGTTGATTGAAAACGAAGATTTGAATATTGCAAGGTCTAAGATGGCTGAAGTTATTCCATCCCCCCCTTCACCTTACATCTATGGGGAAGACATTCAGATTCAAAGATGGTTAGATTGGCAGTTTGATAGATTAGTAGTAACCAAAGGTGAAAACTGGCTTCCCATAGGAAATGAGGCAGAAGTTCATGCGTTTCGTGAGATAGAAGTTGATGGTCAAATTATACCCTTTCACATGAGAGGTTTCATTGACCGCATCTTTGATGATGGAGAAGGAGGATATATTCTAATGGAATTGAAAACAGGTAAGTGGATGAAACCACCGAATAGAAAGACTGCTTCCATGAGAGCAGAAATGCAATTCTATAGAATGATGTTAGACCATAGCCCACATATGGAATACCTACCTATCACACATTGGGGATGGGAATTTCCCGGTGGTGATATCAATGGTGGAGATGGGGCACATTGGGGGTATGAATCAGTTTCTACTAGAGGCGCAAAGTATGCCCCCAAAACTGTAGAGAAGAGAATTAAGAGATTAATCAGGGCGCATTTGAAAAGTGAATTCCCAACAGAAGCACATGAAAGGAAGTGTGAGTATTGTGACTTCATGGATATATGTCCTGCTTGGTCAACAAAGGAGTTGAGTGTAATATGATAACAAAAAGAGAAAAACAAAATAAGACTGAAAGAGCAATTGTTGCTATAATTGAAACAGTTTTGCAAAGAATGATGTACGGATTAGCAGAGGTTAGAATAAGTATAGGTCTTCTTGGGAAAGATGAATTCAAAATTCGTAAGTGGCGACAAACTACTTTACATGAATTCGCAGATTTAGGTATAAAACCACCTAAAGAATCTGCTCTTATTTTTCTAGATATCACAATCAATCGTTTGGAATTAAATGAAATAGGGTCAGTCATGATAAAATTGATGGACGCTATAGATGAAGTGGCAGATGAAATAAGGCTTGGATGAGTATGTCATTCATTACCTTAGACTTCCCTCGTGAAGTCTTAGAAATAACTTCTGATGGTCAGAAAGGATACCGCCGTTTAGTATCTGATTGGGAATCATTAGAACGATATTGGAAAGGGAAAAATGGTAGTGGTGATGTTTACTTCACAGCATATGGTTATCGGGCTTTGACTCCACCTAAGAACCATAGAGTTGATTACAACACTCCTATCATTCGTCACTTTGTGATGGACTTTGACTGCAAAAATTTCAGAAAACATGGGGAAGATGTTTCATTTGAAGTAATGCATGGGCAAGTAAAGAATCTTCATTCCTTCTTTCTTGAGAAAGATATTACACATTACATATGGTTTAGTGGTGGTGGGTTTCATGTATGGGTTCCGTTAAAGAAAACTTATACTCCAAGTAATGGTATTGAAGTAACTCGTATCAAAGATGGAGGAAGGAAACTACTCAGTGATTGGCACAAGAAATTTAATTTGTTTTGTAATGACCCCACAGTAGCCTTTGATACTGCGGGTATGATACGCATACCTAACTCCTTCAATAGCAAAAGAGGTTGTTGGACTATCCCTTTACACAGCAGCGAAATCTTAGAAAGCAAACACGAAGACCTATGGGAAATATCCCAAGAATACCGTTCTGGTTACATTCAACATGGGAACAAACAAATTTCTATTCAACCTCCCAAAAAGAAGAAGGGTTTCTCTAAAAACAATAGGAAACCTGTGGACTTACCTGAGATATCTCTAGACAAAATGCTCGTTCTACCCTGTCTTGCTCAATCAGCAATGGGGCCGGGAAACCCGATTCATAAAGCGAGATTACATTTCGTTTCTTACTTGGCTTCTCGTCTAAGATGGTTTTTCCCACCAGAAACTATCTCTTTAGAAGAGAAACAAAAACATGTTAAACAATTGGTAAAAATTTGTGAGGCTCAAGGGTGGGTTGATTTTGATGAGAATATTACCCGCACTCAAGTGGAAAGTATAGTGATAGGTGGGGCAGGTAACAATGGGTACTCTCCTGCTATGTGCCGAACACTTATTCATGATGGGCTTTGTACAGGTAAATGTAAGTACTACGATGGTACTGCGGAGGGGATATTATGAACGAATGTATTGATTGCAAGGAAGATGTAAATGGGTATAACACTTCTTCTAGACGAGGAAACGAAGGCCGAGGGACACAGAGATGTGGAAAATGTTATCTTAAATACAAACAAGAACAGAGGATAAAAAATGGTGAAAGTTGACCTCGTTATTGATAGTAATGAAAGGGGTATACTTTGCGAGTCTGTTTTAAGGAAAGCAGAAAAAGCGGGGTTATCTGTTGCAAGAAAATCCATAGTAGTAGGAGACTATCTTTTAGGTGCCGCTTGTGTAGAAGCGAAATCTATCAATGACCTCTTCCTTTCTAGTCACAACGGACACCTATGGCGACAATTAGAAAACTTGGATGCTAACTATCCTCGCTTCTTCATCCTCATACATGGTGGAATAGACAAGTATGTAGCAATGGCTAGGAATAGCGGAAGGAAAGTAAGTTATGGTCGTGTGCAAAACGAACTAACAGGAACTATCGCTCGTATCATGGCTGATTTCGACTGTCAGGTGTTCTATACTCCCAATGTAAGTGAAGCAGCACTTTTCATAATCAAACTACATGACAAATTGCACAAACCTGCTACTTCACATGGAGCCCACGCTATACGCAGAATGACAAGCAACGATGTAAGAATGGATATGTTGTTAGCAATTCCGGGTTTAGGAAGAGAATTGGTAGAAAGGGCCCTTGACAAATGCGGAAGTATAGAAGAGATGTGTTTCCCTGAAGCCCTAAAGCGAGTAAAGGGTCTAGGAGAAGTAAAGAGGAAAAGAATAGTGGAAGTGCTTACTAGTGAAGAACCCATTCAAGTTGAAAAAACAGTTAGAAGAAGATAAGTCTAACAATCCGATTGTCCGTCTATACATATGTTTAAGTCATGACCTCTCGTGGGGTCATTATGCGTGACTACACACAGTATGAAGCAGTAAAGAAGTTCCCTTTGTTTAAGGGCTATCTTGATTACTTTAGACAAACTTCTCTAGACAATGATATACCGGGCATGCTCTCTTTCTTTTTCCTTCAAGGACAAATAGCAGTCCCATATGTGAGAATCCCTTGGGGTCCATCTCATCTTGACCCTAGGGTGCATGTCTTCTGGATTCAACCAAGCAGAACAGGTAAGTCAATCTCTTGGGAGTTCATGGGTGATATTTGTAGAGATGCTAATATCCCGACTGATATGTATACGACAGGAACAGACGCTGCACTCATTGGTGGATGGGAAGAGGAAGTCATAGATGGGGAGACACACAAACACCTCAAAGAAGGGCTTCTAGATGGGCGTAAGGCCCTTAACTTCGATGAAGGTAGCATCATCCTCAACCCCAACAAACACAGTCAAGAAACTGTGCTGTATCTACAATCTGCATGCAACCCAGTAGGTAGTAACAACAACATACTCGTCAAACACACTAAGGCGGGTAGGATAGAAACCGAATCTCTTGTATCAATGTGGATTACAACTTTCCCCCCTAAAGGAGTAAAGGAGTATGTTCTAACCAAGGGTATATTCCAAAGAGTTCTTCTCTATTGGCAAGATTGGGATACTGATAAGCGTATGACTGTGAGTATGAAGCGTATGGAATCCGCTTTCAAAAAGATACCCAAGATGTCTGTAGAATACGATGAGATTGCAAATCATTTCGTAGACCTAGACAAACGATTGAGAAACCGCCTACTTGATGTGAGTGAAACTCCATTCCTTGAATGGGACTCTAAAACCAGATTTGAACAAGAAGAACTAATCCAAGGACACATGCATAAGATGTTCATTGCTGATGACTCCTTTTATCCCGCTTGCTTCGACGCTATAGATGATTACTATTCTTTACTACAGGGACTTGGTTTAGGAATTGGAGATGTAGTTGCTTCATTCATGCCCGCTGTTGAGAATTACACAGTTATTTTCTCCACACATATGGCTATGCTAGATGAGTCTTGGGTAGTAACAGGTGAACATGTTGATATGGCTAAGGATATACTATACGACCTCACTAGAAATCTAATCCTATGGCTTGAAGATGAAGTTGAAGTTGGGTACAAGAAAACTGAGACTGTAGAAATGAAGAAGAGATGGTCCATAGCATACCAAAACATAGCACCAGTAGATTTTGACGATGGAAGAGGTGAAGGCTGGCGACAGAAAAACGCAATCATCAAATTCTATTGTGAGCAGAATGGGGTAACTCGTGGAACTGCTTGGAATCATTTCAGCAAATATGTGAAGGACATGTTTACCCCTACAAAGGAAAATAAGGTGGTGTTCCTTCGTCTTAAGGAAGGTGTTGAGAATGAATGAAATAATGGCTTTAGATATCGAGACAGGAAACTACTCTTGGGAGATAGGCGGTTTTGGAAATAAGACTCTATTCGACCCTACGGTAATCGCTACTTGGGATGGAGAAGAAGCAACTATTTTTTCCAAAGAAGAAGTAAAACTAGAAGGGACGACACATCATGATATGCACCCTCGTATAATAGGGGAACACATTCTGAACCATGTAGAAAAGGGAGGTAAGTTACTAGGGCACAACATCATCAATTTTGACTTACCAGTGATAAGAGACTCTTTAGATTGTTGGAGCGCAAACGATGTCTTGCAAAAACATTCTGAAAATTTGATAGACACCAAAGTTCTTGTTCATAAAGCATCTCTATCTCTAGGTAAGATAGCCACTTCTCTAGACCAACTATCCAAACACACTCTAAACTCTGGTAAGAGTATGAAAAGTGTGGAAGCACCAGAGGCTTGGCGGGCAGGTAAATTCAAAGAAGTCACAGAATACTGTCTAAAAGATGCTAAGTTGACTTACGATTTGTATATGTTTGGAAAAGAAAATGGTATGATTAAATCACGCTCACTTGATAGTGGGGAAATTATAGAGGTGGAAGTAGAATGGTAGATTTTAACCCAAGAGAAGGGGAACTAAATGCAGAAGACGCATTAGTACATGAGAATAGAAGACTGAAAGAAGCGCTTCATATTCTTCTTACAAGAATAACAAGTGGTTCAGCATTAGTCGATATCCAAACAATGGCAGCGAAATTGGCTGTTTTAGTAGAATGGCCTTATGCTGCTTTATATACTGAAGAAGAAAAGTTGACCTGTTTTATTTGCGGCTCTACTAATCTTGAGGTTGATGATGAAAACTCACTCAACAGCCATTACTGTCTCGACTGTTTAGCGAAAGGGGAAGAAGAATGAGTAGTGATGAAAAGAAGAAAAGCACAGCCCAAGTATTGAATATTAGGGCAGCAAAAGCAATTGTAGACACGGTGAAAAGCACCCTTGGGCCCATGGGCATGGACAAGATGATGGTAGATGGTATAGGTAATGTGATAATTACAAATGACGGGGCTACCATACTCCGAGAACTCGATGTAGCCCACCCCGGCGCTAAGATGATGGTAGAAGTAGCAAAGACACAAGAGAGTCTTTGTTATGATGGAACTACAAGCACGGTTGTACTAGCAGGTCAATTACTGTCCAACAGCGAGGCGTTATTTGAAAAAGGATTACACCCAAATGTAATATGCAGAGGTTATCATGAAGCATCTCAAATGGCCGTTAACTATCTTGAAACCGTTCTAGGTATTCACGGAAGTGACCCAAAGATACTGGAAAGGGTGGGTAAGACAGCGATAACTGGAAAAACTGTAGAGAACGCTCTTGATAAGGTATCGAATCTTTGTGTGGAAGCGGTGATTAATGCAGGAGATGTAGACAAGGTGAGAATTGTCTCTTTAGCAGGTGGGAGTCTAGATGACTCATATTTATTCAAGGGAACTATCATCAATAAAGACTTTCTTTTGGGCTATAATTGTCCTGAAACAAATTCTGTTTTACTCATCAATACCGGGCTAGAAAAAGAAAAAGAAGAAGATAACATACAAATCCAAGTTGATGCTGCTTCATATAGTAAACTAAAAGAGTCCTCCCATGACATTTTACTGTCTAAGGCAAAACAAATTGTTACCCTAATGGGAGAGGGTGGTGTGGTATTCGTCCGAGATAGTGTCCATGACAGCATCTGTGCTTATTTGAAAAAGCACAATATCGGAGTAGTGCGTAGAGTATCCGAAAGCACAATGAGAGCCTTGTCAAATACAATAGAGATACCCATAGCCCAAACTATAGATGATATAGACAGTATAGACAGTGTAGGGGTAATTGATATCACAAGAGAAAAACATGACGATGTGTATTATCTATTTGTAAAAGGAAAGGAAAATAATGACCAATCGACTTTGATTCTAAGAGGCGCTACCCCCTCAACCCTCAATGAAATAGAAAGAGGATTCGATGATGCTCTCGGTGTGATATCTCTAGTTATAAATAGTCAATCTGTAGTCACAGGTGGTGGTTCTGCTTACTTGGCTATGGCTGTCTATCTACGCAATCACGCTGCCACTACTGGTGGTAGGGCGCAGATGGCAATAGAGGCGTTTGCTGACGCCTTAGAAGCCATTCCTGCCACAATTGCTGAGAATGCAGGACACGACCCACTAGATACTGTTCTAGGTATGCGTCATGAAGTACAAGGGGGTAATTTCTTTTCTGGTCCTGATGTTGCATCAGGAAATATAATTAGCATGTTAGATAACGGCGTGTTTGAACCAACAGACTTAGTGAGACAAGCAGTTTTGGGAGCGACAGAAGTTACAACTTCAATTCTAAGAATAGATGATATTGTTAGTAGGAAACAAATTGAGTGATACAATGGGTAGACTGATGAAAAGATTAGAAGTCTTATGTAGGTCTTGCGGTCATAAACACATACCTAGAAGATTAACTGCAAGATACCATGATGGTAATCCTCTCTCTCTTCGTAAAAGAATTTATCTTTGGCAATGTAAACAATGTGGTCACTTCTGGCAAGATTCAATATTTAAGAAAAAATAGACTCTTCGGAGAGAGGTTTGCTGCAGTAAAAATGGGTATAGTTCTTCTTCTCATCTCTCGTGATGATGCAGCGGGGCGTTTAGTGTTTGTTTCCGCCTCTCATTTCCCTCTCTCCTTCTAATTGATAGGAATGTAAAAATAACATGTAGTGCAGATAATGCACCGCGTGTTACAATGGGTCTCTTCAATCTTGGCGGTTATCCTTGGTTTAGGGGCATGGGGCCGTCTGCGTTTGTGATACGCTGCTGCGAGGAAGAAGAGTGAACAAGGACTGGAATATTGATTGGGACTACTGGGATGCTCAAACTGAGGGTTATGCGAAGGCTATGAAGAAGCCCATCTGGAGAGACTATCTCCAAACACAAAAGATACTAATGGATAAAGTTCACGATTTCTTCTGGGAAGGAGAAGAAGGAATTACTCAACAATCCACACCGTCAGTGAAACCGTCCATCGCCTTCAAATCGAGATAGGCTTGCTTGATTAGGTTGTATTGCGTCTTAGCCGCGCCACTATCCAACTCAAACCTACCGTTGAAGCCGCCAATCGGTGATGCTCCATCGGTGTATGCCGTCAGTGATGCGAAAATCTTGCCGTTGTAATGGATATCGAAAGTCGTTGTTGAGACTTCCTCTCCATCCTCATCTTCAGTAATTTCTACTTCCTTATTCACTCTCGCGTCTTTCACTATACAGTGTGCTTGTTCGCAGGTTATTCCGTAGTGTGTCTCGTATTCTATTGTCAGTGCCATGTTCAATCACCCCAAAACCCGATGCTATCAGTATATTGGGAATATCTCTCAGTCATAAGGATTTTGTATTCGGAGTAAGTCATCGAGTTATCAACCAGCCAAGAATCACACCACACAGTATCGAATGAACTGTCTTCAGGTGGTGTCCATGTCTCAAAATCTGCTATCACTAACGAGAAGGTATCATCTTTAGCACAGTCATCCCACACCAGTTCTGCTACATCTTCTTCCAGTTCTATGATGGTCACAGATGTGACTGCGGCATTGTCTATCAATGGCTGATGGCACATGCCAATACCGAGGCCACCTATCAGGACATCACCTTCTGCATTATCCCACAGCCATTGGTGTTCGACATACTCCGCATCAGAGTTCTGCATAATGGGCATACGACAGTCCTCTTCTCCATCGGTTAACGAATGTTTGAGTAGAACAGTCCATGAATCAGATGACTCGTTTCCACATTTTGCCATACTGAGATACAACTGCCAATCTTTTTCTGTTGTCTCGTTTGTGAAGATAGCGACTTCATAATCACCGGAAGTCCCTTCGGGAATATCAACTTCTATTCTCGTCATATTAACACTCTACAAGGCTATGAAGGTGTAAGTCAGAACGCAATTGGTTGCACCTGTACTACCACTGGAATTAGTCGCTGTGCCTTTGAGCGTCACTACCAATGTGTCGTTACCCGCCGGATATGTCTGTCCACCTCGACCCCCTCCAAACTCTATCTGTAAGGTTTCTCCCACACCAACACCTGCTGTGCAATCTTGAGCAGTCAATGCTGTACCAACGATAGAAGCAGTGCAACTGTTACTGAGACTCTGAGATGTTAATTCTAACACCCAAGAGTAACTTGTCGCACCAGTCGCCCTGAGATACGCAAAGAATCTGTGTGATGATTGTGCGGAACAACCATCGAAACTATCGAAGTCGTCAACAGGTGGACCCGCTGAAAGAGTGTTATTTGACCATTGTTGGGCACTAATGTCCATAGCCGTGAAACTGCAACCGGAAGCATCTGATACGGGACCGAATGACTCATCATAGTTCCCCGAAGAACTGGTAGCAATTGATACCGATGTTGGTGCAACACCTTGATTTCCCTGTTGGGCTACTACCCCAACTGTGCCTATGAAACTCATGCTCCGACCTGTACCCAACTATCGGCGGCAACGCAGACATAACTCGTTGCATCATTATCGGCAACGGACGCATTAGTAGCCCAACTTGAAGCCATACCATCACCACTACCCAAATTGACGGTAGCGGCACTACCCTTGTTATTGAAGATAGTAAATTGAGTCCCCACAATGGGGTTCACAGGCAGTGTAAGCGTCCCTGCTGTCCAATACACATACGCACCTGATTGTGCCTGTGTGAGTGTGGTGTTCCCTGTAACTGCTACGACACCTGCCTTGGAATAAGTACCACCTGTTGAGTCACCTGTAATCCAAACGGGGCTACCATCACCCGAAGAAATTGAGAGTTGGTCTGAACCCGTTGCACTTGCGGCATCGGCCCCTCCAATCATCACATTGTTAGAGCCGGAAGTGATATTATCACCCGAATCATAGCCAATCCCTATGTTATACGAGCCGGTTGTGATTCCTTTGAGAGCGTCAGCACCAAACGCTGAATTGTATGCTCCTGTTTGAAACTCAGCAGTACCGGCTAATGCAAACTCTCCAACTGCGGTGTTAAACCCTGTACCGTTTCGGGCATACAACATAGCATACTTTCCAACTGCTGTATTGTGGCTACTTGTGGTTTCATTGTGTGCAACGCCCTTGCCTACGAATGTATTGCTTGTTCCTGTTGTTAGATTGTATGCGGTCTGATGCCCTACCGCAGTATTGTATTCTGCTCCGCTTGCTTGACTGTAAAGAGTATTCCTTCCTATCGCAACACAATAATGCCCACCGGCAGTAAGCATCGCACTTTGTCCTATTGCTACAGTTTCTTGACTGTTGGTGTTGCTATTACCGCTTAATGCGAGATGCCCTATTGCTACGGTGTTTGCCGCAGAAGTTTGTAGTAAACCAGCACTACCCCCAATATAGGTAGTTTGAGAGCCGCCCGATGTTGCCCCTCCCGCATTATATCCAATTGCGACCATGTTATCGGCTCCGGTCAAAGCATCAAGGGCATAGTTTCCAATAGCGATATTGTATTCACCACCATTAACAGCACCGCCGAGAGCATCGTAGCCTATCCCTATGTTATCTGATTCGGTATCGAATCCATTTATTGCGCCTTCGCCAATTCCTATGTTCCTACTTCCTGTTGTTATGGAATTACCAGCGTTATATCCCATTAGATTGTTATATGCGCCTGATGTGACCGCATAACCAGCCTGATAGCCTACTGCGATGTTATGACCTGTTCCATCGGTAATAGCCTGTAATGTGTGTCTTCCTACCGCTACATTTCCAGTTGATGTTGTCATTGAATCCAATGAAGAATAACCTATGGCTACATTTCCTCCACCTGATGTTGCTGCCGTAAGTGCTTTAGAACCAATAGCAACATTGTAATCTGCTGTGGTAATTGAATCTAAGGCAGTATCTCCAACTGCTGTGTTATGGGTTGCTGAATCCGTTGTTCCGCTTGGGTCGCTTCCAAGATAAATTGAATTGTCTTCTTTGAGTGCATCTGATAATCCGGTAATAGCAGAAGCACCGCCAACTGCTGAACCTGCTACTGTTAATGAGCCGGGTATATTGACTACACCTGCGCTTGTTCCTGTAATCCAAGTTGTGCCACCATCACCGTCTGAAATTGATAATTGACTATCTCCTGTTGCGCTTGATACATCAGCCGCACCGATGACCACATTGTTGTCACCTGAAGTGATATTATCACCTGCGGTATATCCAATGGCGATGTTCGATGCGCCGCTTGTTAGAACTTTAGCGGCGGATTCTCCAATAACAGTATTCTGATTACCCGTCATAGCGTTCCCATTTGCACAGGCTTGGCTACCGAGAATTACATTGTCGTCAGCAGATGTAGCATATCTCATGGCTTGGTAGCCCAATATTAGATTTCTCGTTCCTGTAAGAACGCCTGTCGAAACAGCCTCATATCCCATAACCACAGAATTAGAGAGTGATGTTGCGGCACTTGCCGAAGAATGCCCAAGAACGATATTCCCTGAACCCGTCACAGCCGCATCGAGTGAGTAGTTTCCGATGGCGAGATTGTATTGTCCACCTGCAACAGCACCACCGAGAGCGTCGTATCCTATTGCTATGTTATCGTCTTCGGTGGTTGCGGCATCATATGCATTGGTCCCTATTGAGAAGTTCCTTGTGCCCGACGAGATGTTCTTACCTGCACTAGCACCTATCCCTATGTTGTAATCACCCGATGTAAGGTTCCTCAAAGAATATGCCCCAATCCCTATGTTGCCATCGGCAGTACCACTGACTCCATACGCACTTTGATACCCAACAAAGACATTGTAATCCCCACCATTAGCAGTAGCATTAGCCGTAGAACCAATCACGACATTGTAATGAGCATTATCCAAGTATCGTCCAGCACTATGTCCGATTACAGTGTTGTAACTATTGTTGTCTCCTGATAGACCCAATGTATCTCTCCCAATGGATATATTTCCACTACCAGTCGTCAAGGTCTTGAGAGCATTTTTGCCTATTCCGGTGTTATCGTCACCGGAAGTCAATACCGCAAACACATCTTTACCGATACCCACATTCCCTGTTGCCCCATCAAGAGTCCCATGTGGAGGAGCAGCACCATCAGGGGATATGAGAATACTGTCTGTGAAATCCGTGATGTTGCTGATTACATCTGTTAAGCCATTGAGAGCAGAAGCACCACCAACTGCTGAACCAGCGACGGTTAGAGAGCCGGGTATATTCACTACACCTGCACTTGTTCCTGTAATCCATGAAACCCCTCCATCTCCTGACGAGATGAGTAATTGGCTATCACCTGTTGCACTTGCGGCATCACCACCACCGATAATCACATTGAAATCTCCGGTGGTGATATTATCGCCGGAATGATATCCTAGGGTGATGTTTTTATGCGCCGCCCCACCGAGGTTATAGCCCGCTTTGTAGCCCACTCCGACATTGTAATCTCCCGTCAATGAACCATTCTGCATAGCCCAGTTTCCAACTGCGATATTGTGGTCGCCTGTGTTATCAGCACTCATCATCGCGCCATAACCAATCGCTATTGAATAGACATGATTACCATAGGCACCAGCATTGTAACCAAAGAATGTATTTCCATAACCTGATGATAATTGACTCCCTGCTCCGTGACCTACTATGGTGTTGTAGGCACCCCCGGCTATGGCATCACCAGCGTAGTTTCCGACGACTACACAACCAATGGCACCATCAGCGGCACCCATAGCATCGTAGCCAATGGCAATGTTATCGTCATGGGTGTCTGAGGCATCGAGGGCTTGATACCCTAACGCTATGTTTCTTGAGCCTGTGGTGTTCGCTGCCCCTGCACTTTTACCAAGATAAACCGCACCTGTACCTGATGTATGCGCCGAACCTGCATATTCCCCAATGGCAACTAACTCATCGGCTGCTACTGCACCCGACAGCGCGGCATACCCGATACCGACATTGCTATCAGAACCGTTCGTACAAGCAGACATTGCATTGTAGCCAATAGCCACATTTTTCGATTGAGTCCCGCCGGTCCACATACTGTTCCCACCAATTGATATGTTGCGTTGGCCCGAAGTGAAACCGCGTCCCGCTTCCATTCCAAAGGCGATATTGTGGTGGCCGGAAGTGATTTGCATTAGGGCATCTGCTCCGATACCCACATTGTAAGTTGCACCGTTCAATGTCCCTGTCGTTGGTGCGCTTCCGTTACTATCCGGTTGAATGAGGAAACCCTCAGTCCAATTGGTCGCGTCAATCAGAACATCGCTTAAGCCGCTAAGAGTAGAAGCACCACCAGAACTAGAATTGGTGATTGTGACAGCGCCAGCACTCTCAGCAATAGTGATGCCTGTTCCCGCAGTAAAGGCCAATGTTTCACCAGTGGCTAGGGTATTGCCACCTGCTGTAACTGTTCTCACAGTATCTGTTAAGGCCCCTGTCACCCATGTGTTGTCGCCTCTAAGGACTGACGATGAGTTAGCAGTACCCGATGTAGTGGCTAGCATCCCTGCTGTTATGGATTGCAGATTAGCCGGTGTGAAAGTAAGAACACCTGTCCCTGTGTTTATTGCTAACGAACCACTACCACTAGCACTTGCTGTTGAGACAGACATATCAGCCACATGTATACCACCTGCATTAACGCCGGTTGCTGTGGTAATTTGAATATCTGTTCCATCATCATCTGTGAAGTATAGCAGACCGTCTCCGGTATTCTTCACCCAAAGTTGGCCGTAACTTGCTACATTAGCCTCTGCGTTCGCTTGTTCTTTCAGCGATATTGTACCGCTATTTACGGTCAATCCTTTCTTTACTACAAAGTTCTTTTCTGCCATTCAATCACCATGATTTCACTATCCATCACACTATTATTAGAGTCGCTATCGCTTCAAAATTGAATACATCTGTTGAACTAGCAACTGGGTCGTACTTGACCACTACATCATTACCACTTATCGCTGCTGTTATGGTAGCCAATTGAGTGGCTTCACTACTTATGTACCCATAAGTGGTGTAATAAACATTGGTCCCATCATGGTTAATCAGAATCTCAGCAGTCTCATAGGCTAAAGCAGCAGAGGCATCAGAAGTAACCCTATCTATTGAAAGAAGAATCTTAGCGGCTCTGTAAGTTGCGTGCGCGAATGAGAATATATCTATAGGACCACCACTACTAGATGTTCCTTCACTAGCATTAGCATTAGCATTAGTTTGAATAACTGCTTTTGAGTTTATTCCTAGAGTAGTTCCTTCTACTTGACCAGCCGCACTGTAAATCACAGCCTTGCTATTAGCAACAGTACCAACAGAAGAGCCATCTATTAGGTTCAACTCAGCGGCTGTCGAGGTAACTGCTGTACCATTAATACCCAATTTATCAGTAACGAAATTGAATAGACTGACATCACCATCTATTGTCGCTACTGTAGTGTAAGTACCATTGTCACTAACACGGAAGATGATGTCCTTATCTGTTGTCTTGTTCTCGATGTAGAGATTGTCACCATTCACATAGAGACCTGCATCAGCACCAGCACCAAGGGTGACAGAACCAGCCACACCAATACCAGTTACATTCGTAGCAATAGTAAGAGCGTTGTCAACATCAATGGAGAATATACCACCAGTAGTGATGTTACTAGTACCATTGTCAATAGCACCGAAGCCTGATGTGATACTACCAGCACCGAGAGCGCCTACTGTAGCAAGTGAACTTGCTGAAGTCATTGAGTTTGCTGTAGTACCAAACCATTCAGTTGCAGTCAGTTTTGTACTTCCATTGAAACTGATATGCTTGGTATTTGCTATATCCAAATCATCTGAAACTAGCCAACCATTACTAGAATCATATTGAAGACTGTGCAATGATGTTCCCGGTGCGTAGATACCAGCACCATCAGCAATCGCTTCAGTAGTATCATTGGTAGAATGCAACATAGTTGCACCTCCGCTAACAGTCCCAGATGCTGGTGAAGTGAAAGTGAATGTATTAGTATTAGTAACTGTGATTGTATACACATCGTCGGTTATACTGTTCCCTGCGTCTTGAACTAATACATACTCATTAGAAGAAAAGCCGTGTGAAGCAGATGTAACAGTAACTGTAGTTCCACTTCTAGCATATGTGGCATCTGCCATACCTCCAGTAAGACCCAGAATGAATGTCTTGTCTTCTGAAATTACTGTTGTAGAATCAATTATCGTTTGAGCCCCATTTACAGTAAGATTTCCTGAAATAGTAACATTGTCTCCGAAAGTAGTTTCAGATGTACCATGACCAATTGTAATCGGCACAGCACTTGTAGCAGTTCCAATCGAAATACCATTGCTTGTGTTTGAATTGTCTATATTCAAGGCTGTTGTAGCGTCAAGAGAAATTGTAGCACCGTCTATTGTAGCGCCAGCATTCATGTCTACTGATGCCGAGAATGTCTTTGCACCACTAAAGGTCTGAGTCCCTGAAAGATGCGCTGTGTCTGCATCCAAGTTAGCGGAGGCAATTGCGGTCCCTTCCCATGTCCCCGAAGTTATTGTCCCGACTGTGACTATACTTGAACTACCAGCGATAACACCAAATCTATCATTGATTCCGGCTGATGTCATAATATATGCATCGCTGTCATTAAATTCTGCTGAATCGTCAATATTTGTGATTGTGTTGCCGTCTAAGATAAAACCTGCTAGAGTTGCATTTGCACTAAATGTCTTTGCACCACTAAAGGTCTGAGTCCCTGAAAGATGCGCTGTGTCTGCATCCAAGTAAGCAGAAGCAATAGCAGTTCCCTGCCATGTCCCTGTTCCGATAGTTCCAACTGAGGTAATCTGAGTCTGTGCCGCATCAACGCCTATTACAGCACCAGAAGCAGTAAGACCTGTGCCAGCGAATAGCGTAGCAATATCGTCAATTGATTCCTTCTTAGTTGGGTCACCTGCTGTAGCCTCATCGGAGAAAGCGAGGAAATCTCCACTTGCTATTGCAGCCGCAGTAAGACCGTTAATGTCCAAACCATGAGTTACAGTTCCGTCTGCTGTCGTCTCTGCCGTCAGTCCACCCGATGCAGCGAAGAATAAATCTTCACCTGTAACTATCGTAGTCGCAGTTGTATCAGTTGTAGCAGATACTGTGAATCCCGCACCCATACCATCTGCGCCTGATGCTGAAGCCGCCCAAGCAAGCGTTCCATTCGTCTGGGCTGTGAGAACATAGTCATTGCCTCCTGCTGGAGCAATAGGCCAAGTGTATGAAGAAGAAGCAGTCATGGTGTCATGAGGGGCTTTGAATGAAACTGTTTGTTTTGTATCATCGTCTTCTGCACCAGTGAAAACAAGCCGACCTTCGCTTGGATTAGCCTCTCCCTTCATCAGTTGTAGGTCACCTGCGGTGTTTATCTCAACAAATGATTGGGCTGTGGTAGTTGGACTATCCACATCTGGTGCATTAGAAGGATTACCACCAGAACCATCGCCAGCATACCCTACATCTTCATAGGACTTAGCCACATAACCTATCGTGAATTTACCTGCACCATCACGCTCTCTACCTAGTGCCCAAGATGAACCGCTTCCTGATGTTGCTGTGCGTCCTTCTGTGAAGACTACGACTTGACCTCCACCAACAGAGTTTTCAGCGTTATCAAGGATAAGTGCATTTGCCATACCGTGATAACCGTTCCAAGCCCCATCAATATCATCATTGGATACATCTGAGTGTAATCTACTCTCGGAATATACGAGAGTACTTCCAGAGGCTCCACCACCTTTGGTGTCACCATTAGTTTGAGTTTGAGTAGTACTCATTCTTGCGACACCATTGAAAGTTGCCCAAGTACTAGTATCTAAGCCACCATCCAAATTAGTAGTACCGACAATTTTCAGTTGGTCTGCACTTTCATCCCATAACATGTATTTGCCAGTAGTAGCACCGAAGAACTTCACATCATGGCCTGTATCATCAACACCTACTGTTACAGTATTCGTTGCCGTTACAGCACCAGTCGCACTAAGTGTCGTGAATGCCCCTGTGGAGGCAGATGCTGCTCCAACAGTTGTACCATCTATCGCACCTGCATTGATATCAACGGTAGTCAAAGTAGATGTACCTGTAGCAGTTAATGCAGTAAATGTACCAGCAGCCGCAGTACTGCCTCCAATGGTAACATCGTCTGCTGTACCTCCGTCTATGTTGGCTGTGGTGACCGTACCTAAGTCGGCGCAAGTCTGGCTCGCCGCAGTCCAGTTACCATCAATCGTGATACCACCAAGAGTACCACCGTTAATGTCCACTTTACTGATATTCACTTCACCATTACCATTCGGTGTAAGGTCAATATTTCCATTAGTATCTGTAGATATTATCGAATTTCCATCAATTTTGATATTATCAATATCCGCATAACCATTGTTCAAATCTAAATTTCCACTTGTGATTGTCACATCACCGTTCTTTACATTCAATCCTTTCTTAACTACGAAGTCCAATTCACCCATTTCATCACCTGTTTTCTCACACCGTTAATGCTTTCCACGCTATCTTGTAACTACAATTATCTGAACCAATCGGTGTGAGAACTACTCTAACATCATTGTTATTTATATCAGCACTATAAGTGACCTGTGCGACTCCTGTGGATGATACCACACCATATACGGTAATAAATGCAACGCTACCATCGTGAGTAAGTACCATCTCTGCTGTTTCATAAGAGGTGTCTGTCGCATTTGTTGTGCTGATTGTAACCTTAGCACCTCGGAACTCAGTCTTATTGAATAGATTAACATTTTGAGCAGCAGTATTAGCAGCAGCATCAACCTGACCAAAGCCACTACTTGCTATTTGCAATGGGGCCAAAGGAGTTGCTTGGTTAATCCCAACAGTATCAGCACTAACATCTACGAATAGAGTATCCGTATCAATTGCCAAATCATCGGAACCAGTAATCGTAGAGGCGGCTACAGAACCACCAGACTGAGAACCTACTAAGTTGGCTACCATACTACCTACAGTACCACTCATAACCCCACTAGTATCAGTTGCATCCGGTATGTAAGTAAGCACAGGGGCACTTGCGCTGGTATCCTCATCTAAAACAAGAGCAGCAATCTTAGCAGTACTACCAGTATGCCAATGCATCTTGAGCCCTAGGTCTTTCTGTGCATCTGCAGAAGGGGCCGCAGCATTGGTCAATCCGACTTCGATAAGAGGTTGGTCTACATGTAGAGTTTCAACGGATATAGAACTAGTAGCACCATTAATAGTTAAATCACCAGTAACAGTCACATCACCAGCGAAAGTTGCGAGTTTAGTAGAATCAATCCTTAGAGCCTCAACTAGACTAGAACCCGAATGTGTGGAGAATATCAAATCGCCTTTGGTATCATCTGCTGTACCATCATGACTTCCTTGTATCTGAGCAAGAGTGACATTTGCATGGTCCTCAAAGATGACTTTACTCTCAGCACCACCATCAGTATTCTCTGCAGTAGTATTCTTCAGAGTGATGTATGGCTCAGATGTGGATACCTGTAACGCTGTACCGGGAGCCGTTTCGCCAATACCGAGAGTGGCCGCGCCTCCTAGAATCAAATCGTCTTGGCTCTCGTCCCAGAGCATGTAAGCACTGGCGGTAGCACCGAAGAACTTGACATCGTATCCTGTATCATCTGCACCTACAGTTATCGGCCCATCCGAATCAAGAGTACCTGATACATAGAAGGTATCAGCAGACATATCCCAATGGATGAACTTTCCAGTAGCCTCTCCAAAGAACTTCAAATCCACCCCATGGTCATCTACACCACCATAGAGGGTTCCTTCCGTAGCACCATTAGCATCCCAATGAAGACCCACATGTGCAGCCGTACCTGCTGTGTATAACTTAGCATCAATACCAGACCCAGCAGCAGAACCGACCTCTAGAAGCGAACCACTGAACAATAGATTTGCTTCAGCATTGATTGTATTGCTATCCACAGAAGTCAAAACTCGATTGTCTGTAGAATTAGTATAGTTAGCGATAGTACCAGCACCACCAGCAGAACTAGTCATGATTTTCTTCCAATTATCACCATCGAAACAGAAAACCATAGAAGTGGCGGTTGCAATTGCTTGTGAAATTGCAGTCGCACCACTACCACCACCTGCTGTATTAGTGACATTGAATGTCAGACTCTCACTCCCACCATCGTTGAACACATGCACTAGATGACCGGGAGGGAATGTCCCTGTGGGATTCAACTGTAGACTAGCATTGTTAGGAGTCAGAAGAAACACATTATCCGCATCGAATTTGAAAGAGATATTTCCGGTGGTCCAATCAGTATTCATGTGGATATTGTCTGGTCCTAGTTTGAATGTCCTTCTTGAGCCATCTTGCTTACCAGAGAAGTACAATACATTGTTCCCACTAGCATCATAACTCATCCATATAGCACCTAGATTAGATGCATTGAAATTACCAACTTGTCCTGTGTGTAAGTTATCAAGCGCAGTATCTATGTTATTTACAGCAGCAACAGAATTAGATGCACCAGATGTGACTGGTGTGAGATAGATTGGTGTGGGTTTCACAAATACTCTCTTATCATTAATTTCTGTAATTGAAATTGCAGCAGTATTAGCACCATCAGCCGAAGGATTGTGTACTGCTCTTACTGTTGCAATAACAACCGATTGATGAACAGAATTATCCCCATTAGGTGTTTTGAGATAACCAGATGCTGAAGTAGAATAAGCATTTGCCGCAGTATCAATGATACTTCCTTGTTCAAAATTGATATGTTTCACACTAGCATCATCTTCACTAGAGAGATAAATTGTGAAAAGACATTCCTTCCCAGAAGTAAGAGCATTTACAGTACCAATTTTGTTACTACTACCAGTAGTCAAACTGATTGTGAATGTCTCAGGTGCTTTAGTACTAGAATTGTAACCACCTGCAAATGCATACACAACCCCATCTAGGATAACTTCTCCACCTTTTATCGTGATTTTCTCATCATTATCACCATGTCTACTGATAGCACCGGGAAGATTATCCGCATTATTCCTATCAGTCTCCCCTATGGCGGTGTCTTCTATCAATAGTATACCATTACCATGTATACCTTCGTAGAGATTAGTTAGAGAAGCAGAAAGAATCTGGTCGCCATCTTTCAAACCATCTACACCAAGCGCTCCTGCATAATTAGCCGCTGTGTGACCTGATAATGGGTTTCCTGCATCAGACATTACTTCACCTCAATCAATAATTCAATCTTCATCTCATTGTTACTCGTCTTAGTTACTGGTCGTATCACATAACGAGCAATAGGAATAGAAGTGGTCCCTCGCATTTGTAGATAGACTTCTTTCAAACTCTCATCAAACGCTTGGTCCGTACCAAGATTAGCCTCTACCAAAAGCGTAGTATCATCTATAACAGTAATAGTGGGAGTAAGAGTCAGGGCTGGTCTCCCAGCAGCACCGTCACTAGATGTAGCCGGTGTCCCATCAAAACCAACAATAACTTCGTTTATGTTATCAGCAATAGTATCCAATAAAAGCCTCTTCAAATGGTCACTTGCCGTCATATCATACATCTCCATAGATTATCATTTTCTTACCAGAGCCCATTGCCTTGTTCACTCCCCCTAACGCCCCTCTATTACTTGCGGGTCCGATAAGGAATTTGGTGTCTTCTATTCCTCTAAGCGTTATTCTAGGAGTAATGACAATTTCTACAGAATCGAAAAGAGTTATGTTTTCCTTCAAAATTTGAGAAGTCTGCTCTGTATTCTTGCTTGAAGCAGCGGCTACCATACCATGCCCAATCCCTTGTAACACCCCTTCAACTCCTTTCTCCAAAGACAAGAAAGTGAAATCAGTTGTTCTTTGACTGAGAACATGTCTTGCTTCCATTATCACCTTCTTAGAACCAGCGTAATCTACTATCTTACCGGGTCTCAAATCCCAACAATCAAGATGCCCAGCACTATTTATTGCACCCTTTGTAAGAGAATTTGCTTTCAAAATTTGTCTAGCCACTCTTCTCGCGGCAGCATTAGATTTCACAGTAGCGTCATAAATTGGACTAGCGTTTTCTTTAATATCAGAATTGTACTTCCCTTGCTGTCTCTCCCCATCATTCATTGTGACGCTAGCGACCTCATTCAAGGAAAATGGGATGCCAACTAATGTGATTCTATTTTCAGTATCATCTACTGGATTCACTTCCTTCGCTCCTATCCTTATGGTAGCATCAACATACCTACTTGTCTCAGAGAAATCCAATGGTGTGTAGAGAAGATTAGCAAATCTATCAACATAGACTATTCTTCCATCATGTCTAGAAGTGAATCTTAATGCAGACGATAGAGACACCCCGTTGAAATCTTCGGCAAGGAATTTTGTGCTGTATTTTCTTCTTTCAGTATTGGTATTCACAGTATTGATTGAAGAGCCTAGAGAGACTGAAGTTAATGAGTTCGTAATATCTGTACCAAGTTGAATTGCCAAATCACTTGTTCTAAGACCCACATCTATTGGATGACCGAAATGGACATCAGAACCATTGAAACCTATTGTCTGTAAATCTGTACCTTTCATATTACGAAGATTCATCTTTACTCCATGTGTAGCAGATTCTATTGTTGAAGGGCTCAGTCTTTGGGTATGGTCATCCTCATTGTAGAGTAAAGAGGGTATTTTCGTAGTAGAGGATAATTGTTCATCTTCAAAGAAGGGTGCTGCTGTGCTACTGTGCCCCGGTTTTCTGCTATGTGTGACTTGGATGGATGATTCCCCCTCTACGATATTGAAGGTATTCTCAGTAGCCACAGCATAAGTGGCATTGTTCCTATTCTCTATTGTGACCTTGTGTTTACTAGAAGACTGTGAGTTCACAAGGGCGTGGTGCACCGCATTGTCAACGAATACTGGTTGTCTAACTTCCGTCATGACCTGTGCTACATCAACATCGAATTTACCAACACCAATATCCCGTATCAGCGTCATGAAGCATCACCGCTGTGGTCGCTTATATTGAAGTTTACATCACCCTTGTGCCCTTTGCTATGTAGTGCTTGACTGAATCTGGGTATCACAGAGAAGTCCATGCGCTTTGTCTTCTCATCAACATCTTTCTCCTGTCTTCTTCTTGGTGCATCGGAACGGTAATGCTGTAATGTGTTTTCACTCATAACCAGTCTTGAGACTGTGCTAGCAAGTGTGGTCTTATCAAAACCAGATACCTCAGTACCGGGTATGTTCGGTCCCTTGCTTGTAGGTATTGCAATATTATTGGCCGAATCAATATAGTAAACAGGAACATAAGGTCCGTTCCCGTCAGGCTTTGTACTTCTTGGGAAATTAGAACTAGTAACTCTTCCGTTGGCTACTTCGTAAATGTACATTCCATATTTCCCACCTACTGTTGCACCAAAGTAATTTATCGCATATCCGGTATTAGGCCGTTGAGGTGTATTACTAGCAGTAGCAAGTGCCGGTCTGAACATCTCAATATGTGATTTGTCAAGTAGTCTAATCGCCCTGACCATGAATTTTACAGATTTGTCTTTCTGATTATTCTGTACATTGGTTCTATTGTAAGTAGTGGTCTGATAAGGATTGGTTGTCTTAGTTGACCCTGCTAATTGATGTACGCCCCATGTAGTATCATCGAAGAAATTCGTATAACTCTTCGATTCCATAATGTAAGTCCCACCTAATGAGGACATGTTACTAGTATGACTGAATTTCAAAACACTACCAACAGGCTGTACCGAGAAATCAAGACCTGTTAAATCACAATTCGTGAGAGTTTGACTACCACCAGTATGAGCACCTAACAATACTGTCCGTTGTCCTACATTCCTATCAGTATGGAGACTATGTGCCTCTGTGTTCACCGCTATGTGGTCCTTCTCGATGCTCTCTTTGGTATGTGCATCCAATCCGATACGAGGACTTGTTCTTGAAATTGCGTCCTTATGGGGAGAAACCCCACTAATTTCCTCCACTCTATCACTCACAACAGCATCTGGCTTAAGCAAACCATTCTCTGCTACACCTAGTCTCGCACTAATTCCACGAGGCACTTCATCGGCTTGCAGTACAGCGTTACGGGGGCGTAACAGACCATTACCAAACAGAGGTTCTGCCGTGTTATGACTGAGAACCACACCAGTTGTGTGCACAGGTTCGGAAAGTTCAGTCAGAATGTCCTCATTGAACTGAATCGGATATCTAACACCTCTCCCATTACCCATGTCTCCTATTCTCATAGCATGCGTGGGTGCGAATGCATCAACCATGATTGCGTTAGCACCCGAAAGACTGTTATTTCTTTCGTTATTAGAACCACAGAATCTTGGTGGAGGGTATTCTAAAGCACCATTGCTACTGTCTATCACATCAGAAACCTCAAAGATTGGTTTTCCGTTATTCCATATCCTCGCATGAGGTGTTCTATTATTGGTTCTGTCATATTCGTAAACATCGCCACAGTCCCATGCCGGTCTGATACCGAATCCGCGTACTGGGGCACGCCTTACATCTTCTCCACGCTCATTCCCCCACCAATCTATCAAATAGTACTGTGCGGCCTCAGAAACGCTTGTAATGCTCTTTCCTGCTATATCCCCCCACCAGTCTTTTTCTTGATTTGAATTGTTTCTTAATGTCCTTACAGGCGCACCGAATGGTCTTGTCATTCTACGACCCTCACTGTAACGCACCTGCCATTCTGGTTTATCCACATTCAACATACCAGCGAAATTAGTCTGTCTTTCCATAGTACCGACATATGTTGTGGGGTAAGAAGGACTACTGAGACTACTACCACCAGAATATGTCCACGCTCTAATCTCAGACTGAACTAATGGCCCAGCCTGATAACCTACAGTATAACCTGTGTCAGTAGTATTGTCATCTTCCAACTTAGCACGAGCAGGTAACAACCCCCATGTAGGTCTGTTACAGGCTTGCCGTACAGCGATACGGTAACCATACGGATACCTCCTAGTTTCATTCGCACCAAGAGCAGAACTCAGCGTAACACCAGAACTCGCAAGAGCATAATCAGCCGCTAATCCATCTTCATCCTCCCACTCATACAAATCATCCGAAGCGTATTTTCTCGGTATGTCCCAAGATACACTAGACTGGGTATAAGCCTCCAAACGACTTACTAGAGGCCCGCCTCTACTTCCACAGGGCCAGAATTTACTATACATAATCCAATTATCAGATACATCTTGTCCAGCAGTACTTTGAACACTAGACGCAACAATTAGAGTACCATCTTTACTTGCCTTGCTAGGTGTTTTTATTCTAAGGTCAAATGGTCCTAGACTCATTGCATGTATTGAATCCTGATAATGTATAGTTTCAAAGTGTTCAGGCATACTATTGTATGGCTTTTTATCTACTGCTCTATCACCAGTTAGATTCAACCAAGTACGAGAACTATCAGAATAGAATGTATGTGGTCTACCTAGATTGGGATTCCATAGACATAGGTACGCATCTGGTATATGTAGACTAGTTGTATCTCTAGTACCTGTGAGAACTTGTGGTAGTATATGTGTGAATATACTCTTCTTCTCATTAGTTAGAATATCACCAGCAGGTAACATATCATATGCTCTAGTTAATCTAATTTCAGTCCCTACTACAGTTAGTTTAGTCCAAAATGGATTATTGCTACTTGAGACATCTGTAAATTTGTAATTCTCATTTAGAGTACCTGCCTGTAAACCTTCTCTGCGTGTATAAGATGTCGTTTGGCGTATACCATCAGCATCTGTGTATTCCAATAACTGTCCATAGTAAGGGGTTTCTGGGAATAGAGTGGCATTATCTACTTCTATTGTAGTTCCACTCTTCTCTACAAAGGTACATCTTGGGTTCAAAGATGTATTCTGAAGTATATGTGAGTATATATCAGGGTATATTGAAGGGTATCCTGCTATAGTTAACTGTACTCCTATACTTCCCAAGGTACTTCTGGATAGTTCATAGTAGTTATCTAGACGATGATGGGCCAAATGTCTGAATCCAGTGGCATTACTATCAGGTCCGTTCTTATGCACTATACTCCACCAAGGTATATTCACGGTATATCCGGGTGTAGAATTACTGAATAAACTAGGACTATACCCAAATGCCCTTCTTGTGAACGCTGGAGACTCTGTTCCTGCTATTCCAAATTGGTTGTAAAGTGCTAGAGGTGCTATATTTGCTAATTGTTCACCGAAATCTGGGTTCTGGTCTAACATCACTTCATTGATGAAGATTTCACAGCCCCTCACATCTGCTTGAGTTGCCTCCGCAAGTACTAATCCTAATGCCCCAGTAGTACTATTTGCATTTTTTATTCCTATTACAGTATTCACTTGTTGCCCTGTTAAAGAATTCGCACTACCATAATAATGATGACCAACCAATTGAGTAGTATATGTGTTAGGTTGTATGATTATCTGGTATGCCCCTACTTCTGCAGGGTCAGGGAAATGCTTGTCTTGAGTGTAATTCCCTCCGGCTTCAAGAAGAATTGTATGTCCTCCGACTTTATTGACTGTACCGGCAATACCTACAGAAGCGAGGATTCCATATCCATCGTAACGAATCTTCGTCTCAAACATCAAAGTGAAAGCACCACCATGAATATCACTAGGTCCACTAGGCGCGGCATTCAGAGAACCGAAAGCAATCTCTGGGTCTAATGGGTAAAGGTAGTCTGTGACTGCAGAAGGTATAGCAGATTTCACACTTGTAGGTGTGGTTGAAGAGTCATCTAAGAATCTATTTCTATCAGCATAACCTCGCAGCGATGCGTTTTCAGCCATGTGTTTTCTGTATAGACCCTGATATGCAGGGTGTGCCCAATGCCCCGGAAGCATGGGCATGGTGGGCGTTACAAAATGGTGTCCCATGCGTGGAAGAGGCATTGGAGTCATCACAGGTTTGGAATAAATAGTATGGGCTAGAACCTGACTTGATGAATTGGCATTCCAATTCGTAGGGAAATATTGTGTCTTAGACATATCAGGAGAATTCCCACTAACTTCAGCGTGGTCTCGTAATCTGCGTGCCGCAAAGAAACGATTGCTTCCTGCAGGAATGTAATAGGAAGGTACTACCTTGAGGTCAGTAACAGTTTGACCAGCCATGAAATCAGTGAAATCTACATCACCGACTATACCAGTGAATGTCTGTCCACTTATTCCGGTATACGAAGCCACTACGCTTTCTTCAGTAGATGGGTTGTAGATTCTGATGAATCCTCTACCATCTTTGACTTCCTTACTACCGAATCTATGCCTCCCTCCGTCTATGAAATCAGTCTTAGTCATACCCGCAGTCCCACTGTCTGTGAGAGTAACAGTCGTATTACCATCAACACCCTTTACTGCCTGAGTTACAGTCACAACAGCCCCATTAACCGTAGCAGTAAATCTCGTTCCCGATGGTCCCGATGAAGTGTTAATGACATTCATCAGGTTAGTCGCAGTCACATCGTTTGATGTAGTGGCTTCAAATGTGCCATTAACAGAACTTTGGTTACCTTGAGAGAAATCATAGTTAGTTCCATCAGTGGCAACCAAGTTCACCTTATCGCCAGCATTTAATTCAGTGAAGGCTGTAATGGTAATGGTAGCAGTAGCATCTGTTCCAGCAGCGTAAACATCTCTATCCACTGTGTTAGTAGTCAATATTGATGTTGCAGAATCCCATGAACTCGCCGTAAGAACATTAGTTACCAATCCAGCAGCATGGGTATACACAGTCGGATAACGATGTGTATGACTGTGCCCCATCTTTGTTACATGGAAGTAGAGAGTCCTGTCATGTTGTTCGTAACTAGTGCGTAACGGCGCGTTTCCAGTAGTTTCTCCCCAACCGCTTACTGTACTATCCTTTGTGAGAGGGTCTATGTGTTCCCAATTGTGGTCCTCATAGGTTGGTCCCTTCCTCGGCCCAGAGACACTATTATCGAACAAATTACCAATATGGGCCTCACTCAAATCTGGGTGTATCATACCTCCAGAACCCATCGTTTCATTTTGATAGGCTTGCAGTCTATCGAAACCAGACCTCACAACTATGTTTCCGGGTATCGTATCAGGGTCAGGTAACTGTATTTTCAGATTGGGCGCTACACCGCTATTCGCTAGAGATGGAGCAGACCCCTGCACGCCTCTGTCTGTGATTCTCTTGAAGCCCCTGATTATCGTCCCAAGAGGACTACCCCCTTCCAGAATATGCTCTTGCCCTGAATCATCAACAACCGTAATTTCCTCAAATTGCATTTCTTCGTTTGGTATCTCTAGGATATTCCCAACCTCATACGGGTGCTTTGAAGCGAGTTGCGGGTGACTCAGTTCTTGTGCCTGTAACACAGGTAGCATTGCAGAATTAGTAGTCTCAAATGTGAATCTCACATTTCCGAAAATCTTCTCTCCTGTAGTATAACCTACACCACCTTCAACTCGTGTCATCCAAGGTACAGCACCAAGCCCTCTTGCGTTAATTGCAGGGAGACTGAGATTTCCACCATCCATTCTCTTCCATACGATATTCTCTACAGAGAAATTCTTGGATGGCGCACGACTGTGCATAGCGAAGGCATTGATGTCCCCTGCCCAGAAATCCCCTTGTGTTTGATTTGTTGGTGTTCCTATGATTGTTATATCATATTCTGTTGTATAATCTTCCCCTGTATAGAAATCAGCAGCGACATTCCTCTCAGCGTCTGCGCTCTCAAGATGATACGAACCTATTGAATGGTCCAAGTCGAATAGTAAATCACCAGTCTTATTGAGGCTTGGTACAGCGTTTTCAAGATAGGAATCCGCAAGATTACTAGCATGTAGATTATACTCAGCATTGAATGGAGAGCCATCTGCTGAATGGTCAGAAGTGAAATTAATTGATGGGATTGTAGCAGCCTTATGGACCAATGCCTCCACATTGGGACCGGCATTCGCAGGTGCGATGAATCGGTCCTCACCGTGAAATCTCTCATCCCATCGAGTAGTACCAGCGAAAGTAATAGGATTGGATAATGTATCTTCAGCGGCTCCCTTAACTTGTAGCCAATCTCCCAATGCGGTAATTCCGTCTCTGTCATACTTTCCGATAAGAGCGCTCTCGCATTCGTAACTCACTACAACGAAGGCTCTGCCAAATACACCTTGTGGGTGAGTAAGAGCCTCTGGAATCGAGATATCCGTATCATAAATCGGGGGTTTACTATGAAGTGTATGAGGCGCACTAGCATCTGTGGTTTTATTGATGCCATAAGTAGAAGTGAAAGCCTCGTAGGATAAAGTATGAGAATCCATATTAAACGCAGTATATGGACTATTCATATGGGACATGAGATTACTCCCAACACCATCAATTGGTGGAAGACTCTCAGGACTTCTCGGCATTGGGGCAATAAGAGGGGAATGGCCTAGTACATTCATCGCAGAACTGGCTTTACCATACGGTGAGAAACCAAGCATCGGATGCCAAGCACTCAAACCAGCAGCAAATTTAGGACTCGCTTGTGTTCCCAAATTAAGACTGTTCAAATACGAATAACGCTCTCCTGCCCATCCCACACTACCGATAGGTCTAGTACGGTCTATTGCGTCCACCAGACCTGAGAAATGCACTTGGCACATATGGTCACGATTAGTAGATGCTGGAGCATAGTAATAGTTGTTAAACCGATGTACTCCGGCCTTAGACCACACATAAATCTTAGTTCCTGAAATGAAGGTAGGATACTCTACTGGGTCAGGACTGCCAGTATGTTTATACCAAGTATCTCTTGATTCAAATTTCAAAGAGTTAGTTATTCTATTAGGTGCTAAGTAGAATTTTACTTCTAATTCATTAGGATTTGGTGTTGTATTCAGAATAATCTCTCTAGCGAAGTAAGGGGCGAAAGCGGCATTACCACTTTCAACAGTAGCATCTGCTCTTAACCAACCACAAGCAGGTATCTGTTCTAAATAAGCACGGTTAGCGGCACTACTACCAGTCTTACTGGCTATAGTTACATTGATGTAATTGTCCTTTGGGGCAGAACTGTCATTTGTCATACTGTTATCTACATAAGTAGATTCAATCCAACCATAACGGTCCTGTCTCATCGCATTACCCATAGAGGGCATATGAGTACCACCCATTGCCTTGAGCGCACCAGCACCGGGGAAGGCATTGACTGCTGCTCCTAGTACCGTAGCGAGTTCTTCGCCATTCTGACAGCGTGTTGCGTCTACAATGATGTATTCCATATCAACATCTGCTGCTTCTAAAAGCCCTTCACTAGCGTGATACGCCAATACTTTAGTGCTTATTGGACCAGCCACTCTGAAAGCGCTAGGATGAATTTGCCCACTTGGACCCCAATTTGTCAGTATGGTATCATCTTCACCACCAGAATCTGTGGGGTGTGGTGGATTGAATGTAATCTGATTATCCATCCAATGCCCACCCGGATGATAACCCCCATCCATGTGGAAGACCATATCAGCGGCCATTGCTATACCATGACCTATCATCGAACAATGGCGCATAGGATGGGCAGTATCCAAATCGGTGTCTATCCCACTAGTAGGCGTTGTAGATGTGAAATTCTGTCCGTACATTCTACCGTGTTCTGGTCTCTGTGACAGTTTTCCGATGTTTGGTTTACCTTGCGGTGGTTCCCAATTCATCACAGCACGCCAATGGAATCTCCCTCTAGCAAGTTGATAAGTAGAATCTGGAGGCATGAAATTTCCATCGTTGTTATCTATGTGATTAGGTAAGAATGGTGTAGCGTATCTAGAAGGAACTTTAGCCCAAGTATTCCCAGTAACCAACACTCTACCAGTATGAGGTTGTTTGGTGTTATACAATCCACCATTATCCAATATCTCTTGATTGAATGGGAACGCTTGACCGGGGCCGAATATCATGTATGTGGTCTTACTGTCAGTACCACCACGATGGTCCTCATAACGCGCTGTTGGGTGAGCGAAACGCAGGATTAGAGGGCTTGGTTTCTGTACTGCAACACCAGCCGTGTAAGGAGCAGCATTAGGGTGACTACCATGTATAACACCATCACCATGTGCTAAATCAGGCGATAGCACGCTATCCTTATTGAAAGCGGGTGGGGTTATGCTGCCTCTGTGCTGGTTGCAAAACGGTGTACCGGGGAAGAATGCGAACATCGCGTTACAATCTAGAAGAGCGAAACTGGTAGATATCTCATTAGCGTTCTGTATCCCCGCTGTACCAGTAGGCCCGTTTGCGTATGGGTGTGTGTAGAATGATGAGTAGTCATTCATTGTACCATCGTTGATGTCTAGCGTTACGCCACTGAAACCACCACCGAAGAACAACGGTACGCTATGGTCAGAACTGCTCTTCCCCCCTCTGAAATACACTATTGGTTCTGAGAAAACGCTCCCAAGTGAGCGCAGTCCATCTAATTCTCTAGTTCTCTTAATGTCCCCGTAATGTGAGAAAATAATATCATCATAAGTATCTACAGAATTATCAGGCTCAGCAGAAGGCCAATCATCTGACTTTGGATTCAACCATTTCAGTTTGGTTAGACTATCAGTACCTTGAAGACTTTCAACAATGATGTATTCATTCTCATTCATCCATATGACTCTTTTCTCACCAAAGGATTTTACTCTAGTACCACTTTCTTGTCCTGCAGGAATTAAGAAGTTCCACATTGAATGGTCTAATGTGAGATTTTGTGTCCCCCCAGAAGCCCAATCACTATCTGTGGCTGTATCATCGAAAACAGCAGTTGGATTATCTATACAAGGAAGAATGTGGTCACCAGAAATACGAGTGTAATTTTCACCAATTAGATTCTTCTTCCATTGTGTTGTAGTGACAGAATTATTAAATGAATCAACTAACACAGGAGTCGCAGTATTACTGTTTGGCCCTTTACTCATAGATTGAATTTGCAATATTGTACTAGGGATATAACCACAATCAATATTCCTATTCAAGTCTATTTTAGCATCTATAGTAGCGCGAGATGAGCCGAAAGCCCAACCTGTTGAAGTAGTAACAACCTTTTCTACCTCTCCTAATTCCATGTGTGCCGCTTGAATACCTAAGTCTCTATGCACAGATGCTGAGAAATATTGAGACAAACCTTTAATCTCATTCTCAGGGTTATGTGCTCTAATCGTAATAGCGTCTTGTGAAATCCCCCATTCCCCAAAGGTTCTACCATCTGCTGCGTACATCTCAGTACAATCAAAAGAGAGGCCATTAGTCTTGTTTATTTCAATAGAAGATGCGTTTATCGCAGCAGTAGTAACAGCGGCCATTAACTCATCAGTAACCAGAGTGGTCCAATTTAGAACAGGACTTATCAAAAATTCATCATCGTCTTCTATGGCTTCTGTATATTCTACTCCAAAGAATTTGTGTGCCCCGCTTTTATCATTATGAGTACGATGTGTATAAGAAGCCACAGTACCCATATTACCACCCTCTGAATTAGTTATGTGAATCAAACCATCCTTAGCAGGAAAACCAAGATAACCTAACACATCAGATGCTACTAATGTACCACCAGAAGAATGGAATGGTTCTGCTAATGTGACTACCAACACAGATGAGGTATTATCATTCAAATCACAATCTATAGCAATATTGGGAGCCTTAATTCCTCTCCAACGATTTCCACACCAAGATTTCTCTGTCATGGAAACGCCAGTTGTTACCATTCTACCAGTAGCATCACCAGAACCGCGCATATGCCTTGCAATAGTGAAACCACCCTGCGCAACAGCGTTATCATTAAAGAAAACACATACTTCATTATCTATTGTATCAGGAAGCGTTGTATTCTCATTAGCAAAAGACTCTCCTACCTTTCGATAGATGAATCTAATACCATGCTTACCACCCCTATGGTCCTCAAATTGCAAACCATACAAAGGCGCAGTACCCACATTATCAGCAGAAGTTGCATTAATTGGTACATGAGCAGTATAACTAATATCAGAAATACTTCCATACTTGGATTTATAATATTGACTCCCCTTTACACCAAAGCCCCAATCACCAGCGTCTGGAGCAAAACCGGGTACTCCACTAGCAACCAGCCCACCGAAATTAACTCTTCCTATTGCCCCTTTCCCAACTCTCAATCCCTGTACCAATGTAGATGAGGAACCCTCTGTTTCAAATGACTCTTCAAGTACTGTATTGGATTGACTACCTCCACCAGTAGAGTTTGAAATTGCTCGTAATACTGCATTTGTATCATCATCTGCATTTACGAAATCTGCAACACTAGTAACCTCTTCTCCAGAGTTATCAGGAGTTACATATTGCTGTAGAGTAGTGATAGGAGCGAATGGCCTTCCATGCTTGTTGAGGGGCATCGGTGCAGGATGCATGTTCTCCCCTTCCTTCTCTTCTGGTAAAGCCCAGAAATTACGCCACCTACCCCCATGTCCAATGAGGAACTGTGGTTTGTAAGTGGATTGCCCCTTGCTATTGTCCAACCAGACACAGAAATTCCTACCAGTAGCACCCGGCACGGTACTATGAATCACAACTGTATGACCGAGATTACCATCCAAATCCTGTACTGGTCTTCCTATGTGTGCTCTCAAGTAACCCATGTGTGAGCCTCTATCTCTAGATGAGAATGCCTTGTCCCCATCCCACCAAGGTATGGGGTCATGTGCACTACCAGTAGTGTTACCATCAACAATAACTTGTGCTTTGGGTGCGGCTGCTTGATTGATTATCCTCACTATTTCCTGAGTAGCGGTTTCTACGGACACCACACCGTTCCTGATACCTACTTCTCCAGCATCAATGGACAGTCTTCTAACGAAGTCCATTTCTGTCCATTGTTTCAAATGCTGTAGTCGAGTCTCTTCATGCCCAGTCAAGTCCAAAGTAGAATTGCGTATACCCTTGAGGCACAGGAAAGCAGGAATAACTCTAGTCCCATCTGGTGTATCGAAGGTAGTTGATGGGTCTCTGAATGTACAACCGGAAGTCCCTGTTCTCAATCTAACAAGCGCGATAAGTAAAGAGTTGTCAGTAGAACGCCTTATCCTAGTGAGAGAATGCGCACTATTAGCCCTTAGAGGCAGCACAGAGGCGTCTTTTGTGCGTGGGAGGCAACTATCCCCAACCGATAGTTCTGGAACGCTCCCCGCAAGTGTATATCCCATATGCACATGATGCCCATGCGCCTTGCCATAGATAGATGGAGCAGACGCCTTAGCAGCATTAGAATCTAAAGAAGAAGGTAAACTACCAGTTAGTGGATTCAAAGTAGTGGTGGCTATTCTGTTTGCCACATCATGGGCATATGCGCTCTCAATGAACTTGGACTGTTGTGTTGACCGGATATATGGATTCTGACTTGGGAAACCATTTGTGACATCTATCTGCGTTGTCCAAGGAGATGGAGCAGCACCATTGAGGGTAGCAGTATACTCAGCAAGGTCTGTCACATCTGTTCCATCACCGATAACCACATGTCTGGGCCAACCAATCTTCACGGCGTCTGCACTAGTCTGCACCTGCATATGCAGGTCTTGGAATGCCACAAACTCCCTGTCATGAGCAACATCATAGAGAAGAACACGAGCATGTCCATCCTCTGAGAGATAGGGGTCCACATAAGCCACAGTAGGAGCATCTGCTACTGTAAGCCCCAAAGCCTTGTAGTTCTCTTCTACAGTCTTATTGACATGTTGTGCATAGTTAATCGCAGTTTCAAGACAGGTATCCCCTATCAAGAAATTCTCTAGAGGTATACTGTCCCTCGGATTAGCAGAATCCAACGCATTCATACCACCATTGAAACCAGCCCATACTTGTGCTTCGTTGTACACACCTCTACTCTTGGAAAAAAGACCCTCTACAGCGTGGGGATTGTTCATGGTCATGTTAGCCCACACGGTATCTCCGTTTCGCAAACCACCCGGAGCATATGGGTATTCCCAAGTCTTATTGAGAACAGCATCTCTATCTTCTGCAAAAGCAGTATCTATACCTAACCTCAAACGACCACCAGTATCGCACCCACCAGTACTTGCATCTACGGTCACTAATGCGGTGTTTTCCAAAGTGACTGTGTATTCTCCACCAGTATCATAATCATCTATTATGGAATACACAGTACCTAGTTTGGCTATCTCATATCCGGTATAGAATTGAGCATTATCAGCGATATCTACCTCTATACCGAATGTACCGTTCTCTCTCTTTATCACAATAGACAAACCATCACCGTTTATACTATGCACAGTTCCTATTCTACTACCACCAGTACCAGCAGTATAGAGAACATCGCCTACTTTCATAGAAGTATTGGCATTAACCCCATCAACTACTATAATAGAAACACCACTTGCTGCTGTGTACCCGCTTCCATTATTCACAAGAGTCGCAGTAGCAGAAGAATACCTAATCTCAGCGAATAACTCATCACCAGTCTTGATATTTATTCCCAAAGAATTAGAACCCAACATTCTTCCATGAGAAGAGGCATTGTCAATCATACCAGCATTAGTGATGTTAACTAGATTACTACCTGTCCCAGCAGTAACAGTCCAAATATCATCTGTCATTACTGTGGGTCTGTAAGTTCTGAGAGTCAATTCATCAGCAGCAGGACCATCAGAACTTCCTCCCCGCGCTGTGTCGCTTATCTTTCTCGCTCTCTTAGAAAGGTAAATCTCATTCCCAACAAGATTAGTCACAAAGGTAGGTTCAGAACTAGAAGAATGGTCATACACGAATACTAACGAGTTATCAGCCAAAATACCAGAGCCATACCCTGTGCGCAACTTACCGTAATACTGTAAATCATATGTAGCACCAGCAGAATCTATTGTCTGCGCCCCATATAGGAATTCGCCCATATTGAAAGTGTAAGTAGAGAGGTCTTCATATTCCAAATCAGGGAATAAAGCAGCCTCATTCTCATCCATAGTGACTATTATTTGATTCATATGTATGGAAGAGGCATTAACTATGAGTGACCTCTTAACAGATTTCACGACCCCTCTTGCTCGCTTGCTTTTGATTCTAGGAGCGTGTGGATTAGTCTCAGGACCAGCCTTGAATTCAACAGCACTCACATACTGACGCAAGCCATAGTCCACATTTCCACCTTGGGTCTTGACACTAGCAGAGTCATGGTAATATTCCCCACGCCCCTCATAATCAGAACTAGGTACAAGAGGGTCAGAACCCATTTCAATGAGATTGTTTGAAGATGGGGGGCCAGCAGTAAACACCGCTATACCAGTTTTCACTTCTTGCATAAAAGAATCAGAAGAACCCCATATACTATCGTCAGGTATCCTAAGATAATCACTACCCTTTCCTATGTAATACGCCCAAGCCCCACTAGCAAGAAATACTCTTCTATGTCGTCTTACTGAATTTACATTCTGATAAGAAGTGTCTGTAGCGGGATAAGTAACATCTGGAAATACATCTATGTTCTCAAGATAGAGTTTGAAACCGTGATTTCCATCTCCTTCTGTTTCACTTACACCAGACCACTTCTTCACAAAAGTGGATTCAGTATACTTACCTCTTGCTTTGTTATAAGTAAAGGCAGAGTTAGCCTCTCTATCACTACCCTCCTTTCCAACAGGTCTACGCCCTACTGGACTAGGATTGTAAGTATGAGCAGTATGTGTAGCATCAATATGTACCTTCATCGAGTTATCAGGTCCGGGGTATATCCCTTTCTCCCCATCATCGAAGAACTGGTTAGCGAAAAATGGTATCTCAACCATAGCGCGTGTACTTGCATACTGAGTACCTAACTGATAGTCGTGCTGAACATCACTCATGGATTGGAACATTCTGTCATTGACAGTAGTACCATCTTCAGCAAGTGCAGACTCATCAAAGAACTCATCATTGAATAAGACAACAGATACGGCTGTAGCAGTAGTAGCATTAACTGCGCCACTAAGAATATCAGTAGCAACCACCCACTCAAAGAAGTTCTCTAACTCTGTCCCATCAGCAAGTAGGAACTTCCCATCCCCAAAGGTGGCATTTGTGAAAGTGAAAGTGGTCCCATCTTTGCTATCATACAAAGCACTTGAGCCATCTTGAAGATACACTCTACCTACCTTCGGGAAACCGTATGTGCCCCAAGAAGCGAGGTCTGTGGCTAAGTTGTTTAACGGTTTAACCGTTAATGTCCTACTATTGGGATTCACTTCTGAGGCTAGTGTAGCGCAGTTCCTTCTAGTAGAGAAGGGCAAGCGAGCGAGGGGGCTGGGGTCATAGGTGGGCTTGGTGTCCACAGCACCCTGTCCCGGTCCACCGAGAGTCACCGTGACTACTGGAGCGTTAGGCTCAATCTCCTTCACTATGTGAGAATCAGGACTTCCTTTGCCTCTGAAATTCACAGTTCTGTTTGCGAGAGCATCGGATAGACTGGTACATCTAACAGTCACATACGACCCTTGCTCACCTTCAGATTCACCTACTGAGCGAATTTTGGCCCTTGACATGAGATACATCAGAGATACCATGTTACTCTCATCAGTATCAGTTAGCAAAGAGCGTAAGTTGGTTAATTGGTTGACTCTTCTCCTATCTGAAGGTTGTATGAACAATCTGGTTGTTGGGAAGGCTTTCCCTAGAACTTCGGCATTGTCAATAACATCGAACATCTCATGGATATTAGTGGATGACGCTGTACCTCCCTTATCGAATTCACCAGTAGAAGGAGAAGCAGGAACACTAGTAGGCTCTCTTCTGGAATACAATCCCTTGTCTGTCAAACTGGAGTTCTTACTATCAGCATCACCGACTACCATACGATGGAATACTGAATCATGACTGGTTGTGGTGGTATGAGACGCTGTGACTATCTGTGGTGTAATATTTGGTATAGCGTTAGCATCAGCCAAGTAGAATGCTTCATTATTCACAAGCGCTACTAAAGTACCCGCGCTCATTGTGATGCTAGTCGAAGTCATAGAAGTAATCACACCTATCTTGAGTCCTAACGAATTGTAAACAACAGAACCCACTTCCATATAATCAGTAGCATCTTCACCATCTACAGTCATTGCACCTGTAGTATTAGCAGCGTACCCAGCGACATTATTCACCAAAGTACCAGTAATGACCATAGGATTGTAATTCACAGGGACTAAACTTTCATCCAGTTCATCATCAACCTCATACCCCTCACTAGTATCACCAATCAATGTGTGTGGCTTATCCAAACCGCCTCCCAAAGCCAACCCAGCAGTTCTCACATCTACATACCCACCCGGAGCGTAAAGCGTGGAATCCACCCCACTGGAGGTTATTGCTGTATACATCAAACTGTACACAGTAGTTGCACCACTTACGACAGTACTACCAGCAGGAACTGTCTTCTCTACCATCAATAGTGGTTGGTCAGTAGTACTCATGCTTTCGCCGGTCAAATCAACAGCGTTGTAATGAACCTCAATAAACGGAGCCATGTCATAAGCGGCTAAACCGGGAACGCTAAGTAAAGCAACTCTGCTTATCTTACTAGGTCTCGCGTGATACCTTCTGGTCTCTGTATTCACAGTACTCTTGATTGTCGGTACTGGCCCTTTCAACATGAAAGGCCGATAATCGAAAGCAGCGCCCCCTATCGCTATTATCTCCTTATTCTCATCAGGTAAGCCATTGTGGAAAATAGCAGTAGCAGTACTAGAATTGACTAAATCTGTGATTTCAAAAGCCTTCTGTTCTCTGAAAACATCTACTTCAGCGTTAATCGTCACTTGCTTCTCTATTCCTCTTTGAGTATCATCATAGATGATTTCAATGATATCAGATGAACCGTCTATCTGTTGGTCTACTATCTCGTCAGTTGCACGAGGTAGCATTCTAAGATACTCATGACCATCCACATGATTGGCTATGTGTCTCCCGCTATGCCCAATCTGATACCTCTCATCTAAGCCAGAAGGCCAAGTCACAGCAAATGGATTATCGGTATCAGAGATGGTAGTTGACATTCTGTTTGAGAAAACGAAGCCGTGTTGTCCCCAATCGCTCTCATCAATCACCATCTGCCCTGTTCTGTCTATGATTTGAGTCGCTAGATGAGGCGGTTGGTATGGTTTACCTGAATCATTATCCACTAAGAGGTCAGCACCAACCACTACGAAATGCTTGTCCACATTGTCTGTCCTAGTATGTAGAACCGGCCTTAGTGGATTAGCAGGATAAGAAGAGGAATCAAACTCAAGATGGATGCTTGAGACTGTGAGATAAGGAGAGCCACCGATATCGGTTATGGAATGAAGCCTGACTCTCTCAGGAGGGCTTTGATTGGGCTTCTTGGTATTGGGATTGACGACATCTGGATTTATCAGGAGATTGTACGGCAGATGAGCAACGCTGTGTGTAGTCGTATTCTTCCTGTCTATCACTTTGTAGTTACCAGAACTGTAAGGTGAGACGGTGAAATCCACATCACCGCTGGTCTTTGATTCACCTGTTAACTTGGTTGCCAAGGTGATAGCATCTGCTGATGATATGGTAAGTCTGGTAAGGCCGCTATTGGTACTCATGGTGGTGAAGTTGTAAGACCCCTCAATCGGAGCAATCGGTTCTTCAAAACGATAGAGCAAGAGACTACTGGGATTAACCAAAGGGGGATTGCTGCTTGTGACGGAACCATCAGAAATCGTCCCGATATGAAGTGCTTCCATGACCCCTCTGAATTGCCCGCCCTTTCCTCCGACATACACATGGTTATCAGACTGGGCTATCTTGAAATCCTTGTTCTTCATTTCCTTCCTGACCATTATTTCCCCATTGATGGATAAGACAGCACTAGTAGTATTCAATGACGCTACCACATGTATGAGTGGGCGATGGTTGATATTGAGAGATGTACCGTCATCAGAATTCGTGAATCTGTTGTAGGAATCATGCATGCCGCCTAGATTAGCAGGGGGGTATACTGTACCCTCATACCTAGTAGTAGCATCAGTAGCAGTAGCGAGGCGAACTGTCTCTAAACCGGCAGGAGTATCAATCAAAACTTCAAAGACAGCAGGACCGGGGGTATCCACATTACCTATGCTGAGAGAGAACATTCCCTCTTTTTCTACAATCACCCCACCACAATCAGGTATGACCCAAGCCTCGATAGTCATGGTATCGTAGAACTCACCAGAGAGCAAATCTCCATCCTTCGTACCATGCGCACTCTCGCCTAGTATGGGTAACGGACTCTTAGTACCCTCTGTGGTCGCTTGACCCAATCTGGTCATACGACCTTGAGGTATGATGATACTATCATTCACACCATTGAATGCCAAAGCGTGATTCCTACGACCAATAACTGCCATATTTCCACCATCAAAGTATCTTATCTATAGGAGCGAATAGTAGTACGAAACCATAGACCGCTTGACCGGCCTCGTAAGTGATGTCTATCTTGTGAACTGCCCCTTGCACACCAGTCATCGTTGCATGGCCTTCAGTAGTGAAACTCGCACTAACGGATACATCATTGGCTTCAGAACCCTTTTCAGATGTCTTTGTAGTAGAACCAGTTTTGCGAAAGAAATTACGAGGTACATACTTATCACTCCCTGCTGTAGCCTGTACCATAGAATTGTAGGGTATCTGTATCCCTACAATATAATCCCCTACTACACCACTCCAAGCCCCAGTATCTTTAATAGACCCAAAGATACCTACGGGGCCAGTATAATCTCGTTTGACCATTTCTGCAGGGTCCACATGGTGTCTAGAACTGTTGTTCAGTATCCCATACATATCCTGTACCTTGTCACCAGCAGACTTCTGCACACCATTAGAACCACCAGAGAATACGGTGAAATAACACGGAAGAAATTCATATGGTACATCACTAGAACCATCCCAAATAGGATACGGTTGGTTACCAGCATCCCCTGTTACCTTCTGCGTAACCTTGAGAACAGCAGTAGTAAAATCTGTATTAAAATCTGAAGGGACAAGAGCAGTAGAGAAATATGCAGACAGTTCGCCGTCTATGAATTGCTTGATAGTCAACGCGAATCTCTCAGCACGGGTTTCCGCATCCAACGCTAACAACTGCGTTTTGTTAATCAAAACTTGACCATTACCAGTTGAATCATAGTAAGCAGTATGACTGCCAACAGCAGAAGCGGCAAAGGGAATTTCATGAATTAACCCATTACCATCCTTCAATTTCAACTTAGCACCAGTAAGAATGGCCGTCATATTTTGAGTTGTAACGAATTGTTCTCCTGTATTCCTTTTGACACATGAGAAGTCAAGAGTAGCAATACCAGCAGTAGCACCAATAGCGGTTTTATCGTCAGTAAAGATTCCTTCTATTTCTATCATGGAATTAGGCACATTGAATTCCAATCCCCATAGCATACCACCAGTACCGGGCATAGAGTGACCGGATATCTTACGGTCAACATTGAGGTTGATTTCTGTAGCCATCAACTCCGTCAAAGAGCCATTCTCATGTACAAGGCGAATCGGGACACCATTCGCTTCAGGCATCAGGCTCTCCTTCCTCTACGAGTTTGACCGCCCATTGAACGGGCGACTTCAGATTGAATCAGATTGCCTATCTCACGAGCAAGGGCGCGTTTATCGGTGCGGTCCACAACACCTGATACATCTATCTTGATATTGAATACCTGACCTGCGCCGCCCCTCATTTCTACTGGAACGCTCCTACCCCCACTCAAGGGGATAACAGCCTCTCTTCCATGTAACATAGCAGGATAGCCACTTGTAGGCCCACTAGCAATTCCACCACCAGCATAATTTTCCCTTATATAATTCACACCTCTACCTGCAGCAGAAAAATTAAGCAGAGTTGTAAGTAAATCATTTGCCCCCCCAGAAATAGTATTCCCAGCACCTGAAGCCATATTTCCAATTTTCATCTTAAGGCCATTCCAAGTTTCTATAACCTTCATTTTTATTTTCCCTAACCACTCAAAGAAGTTATTTTTTTGATTTGATAACCAACCTTTCAAACTAAATGTGGTTATTCTTTCCTTGAAATTATCCCAGCGTTCACCTAAACCACCAAAGAATTCAGAAATATTCGTTCTAGCAGTAGAGAAGGCTTTCTTCACATTCACTATGAATGCAGCGAGATTAGGGAATCTGTCTTCAAACCCTTCCCAGAGATTAAGCATGTGTTCTTTGAAACTGGCTTTTGCATCTTCCCACATCTCTATGGCTTTCGTTTTCCCATTTGAGAAAACCTCCGCAAGTCTTGCCTTCAACAGTTTCAGTGTGGGAAAGAAAGAGGAAAAGGCGCGAGATATACTACCAGTTGAAGAACTCACAGCGGCTAAACTGGTAATCAAACTACCAAGCGCCATTAGAAATCATCCTCCATTTGTAAGAAATCATAATCCATAGATATGGCTTCTTGTCCGGTATTGGCTTCCATTCTCTGCCTAGCATTCTCTCTAGCCTCTTCCTCTTGGATGGCAAGGGCCCATGAGAGAGATTGTGTGAAAAGATTGTCATCCATACTGTATACTTCCTTGAGTGATATGTTGTAATGTTTTGCTATGATATAGGCGAACAACTCTACCTGAAGTCTCAGGTCTTCAGCGTTCTCAATTGTCTTTTTCTTGAGGAACTGCTGAATCTTCAGTTGTTCGCCTTGGTAAAACCCCCTTGCATCGCCTCCGCCAGTTCATCTGGCTTAGGGAGCAAGGACGCTATTTGCTCTCCAACATAGGCGTTAATCTGCCCCAATTCATCCGGGGTCAGTTCTGGATTGGTACGCACTACCCAATTAGTAAAGGCGTAGCGCCAATATCCTTCAAGGTCTAAAGAAACCTCTTCCCCTTCTAACACAAACATGCTTTGTGCGGCTTTCTGGATATCAAAAAAGGTGATATCCCTCACCCACACTTCCAACACGCTGTCAGGGTTATCCCTGTCAACCTGTACCTCATGTCTCTGTTCACTCTTCTTCGCTAGTATACTCTCCTTGTTCGCTATTTGCATTTTCATCACCTATGGTTACAGCCTCTTCCGAGGGGGCATCCTGCGTTTCTTCAGCAGCCTCTTCCGAGGGGGCTTCAGACTCGCCGTTTGCGGTGTCATCCATGATACCGTCATCATTCCTTCGTAGGCGTAAGACAACTTCGGCTTTAGTACCACGAATGGTAATACCGCGTTCTCTACATTCCTCCTGTAGTTCTCTGACAGTCCATGAATTGTAATCAATACTGCTAAATGGGTTATCCATCGTAGGGATAACCAATGAGGAAACAATTTCAGTCTCTACCTGTTCCTCTTCTGCTATTTCTGGTTCCGGTTGTTGGATTTCTTCTATCACCATTTCTTCCTCAACTGGTGGAAGAGCCTCTTCCGGTTCTGATTCTATCAACGGTGTTTCTATTGGCGGTGTTAATACAAGGCCCCCATCGTCATCAGGATTAGTCAAACTGATTCCCGGCACATCAATTGCTGCTTGAACCCATTCCGGCTCTTCCTCTTCCTCTTCCTCTTGAGGTATACCCGTCATAAGAATAGCATCTATTGGTGGCCTAGTCCCATATTTGAGCATCTTAGCACTAAAGGGAATACCTGTGATATCCAATACCCACTCAAGATAAGCATCTCGCCCATTGCGATTGAAATACTTGGCTCTTGTCAATTCTGGTGGTAGCATACGACTCCCTCATGAATGTAATAGTGTGTCTACCGCAACCACTCTAACAGACTTAGGTAGAATCTTCAATGTGCTCCTGATTGGTCCCTTGTCTTCAGGTATGGGTAAGGGGGCCTCCACGATGAAGTAATCATCCATGACTATATCCATAGTCTCCCTTGTAGCACCTGTACCCTGTTTGGTGAAAGAAAGGCGAATCATATCAGCATCTGTTGTATCACTCGTATCATCATCGAAATGGTCTACTGCTCTACGCATCTTGTGATAGAACAGGGGGTCATCAACAATGATTTCCATCTCAAGGTCGTACTCTGTCTTGCCCTCTACAGCAATAGCGGGATTCCTAGTCCCAGCAAACGGAACTTGGTCAGTAGCGGAATCCGGTACATTAGCACCTGTTATCGTATAGTACTGCTCTACACCAGTAGAACCGTTCAAAGTGAAACTCACAACCTGCCCAATAGTAACCCCCCCTACTTGCATTGTCCCATTGTAGAACATGAAGGGTTTCTGAGTCCTCTTGGCTATACCAGACACCTTTCTAGCCGTCTCATTATGCGCTGTGTCCTCAAACAACCGATGACAGTCATATCTATCTCCATCATTAGCAGTACCTTCTAACCTACCTGTATCGGTATAGCAAAGAGCAGCATCGAAGTTCACAGTCATGCGAACTGCAGCATCGGTATCAGCAGTAAGAGACCAGTCCTTCACTTTGCAACCTCTGAACATACGAGTGAGTTGCTTTGAGTCAGAAGGGCCACCATCCGTAACCTCAGTAGTCAAAACACCAGAATCAGAGTCGTTTCTCCTGATACTCACTTCCATAGCGAATGAAGGAACCGTTGTACGAGAGAAGAGAAGGCGTTTTGTTGGATTTGAGATAGTCCCATAAGAAGCAGTTGAGGTAGACATATGTGGACTACCACGCTGTGAAGAGTCTTCAAATCTAACAAACTCAACTACAATATTATCAGCATGTGAGAAATTGAAAGGGTCATCTACCCAAATTCTCCCGACATTCGGTGACCCAGACGATGTTATAGCAACTACACGGCGAGTTTCTTGCTTTATTGCCTTACTTATGATACCTTGAGAAGTCACAGTCGGCCATGTGCCATCACTAGTGGTCTCTCTGTGCACATTGATATCTGTGGTGTTTGTTTCTATCAAGACAATGTTATCCCCCGGTCCTATATCTACACCATCAAGAGCAGGAGCAGTATTACCACTTGAATCGTATGTGAATGAACTGTCACCAGCCGATATATCCGCATTAAGGCGGTAAGTTTCAGTAGCATGTGCGTCTTGAGGTGTACCCACACTCGTGACTTCATGACCAAGTGCGTAATAGAACCAACGAGAGTTATGCAGATTCGTCTCAAAAGAGCCACCTTGGTTGAGGAACCTACCGGGAACCTGTACCGCAACATCACGACCAAGACCTACAACATGGTAGCGCTTGAGGTCCACAGTCGTCTCAGGAAGGGCAATAGTGCCTACCAGTCCAACGAATTGGTCCGTGAGAACCCTCTCACCAGACTCATTGGCATTTGCATGATACACCATACCCGTATCCATCGAAGGGGTCTTGTAAGGAAGGATATGCAATGTCCCATTAGTAGAAGTAACCGCGCTACTATGGTCCGTTTTCAAAGCAGGACTGATGGTTAGTTCAGTTGCCCCACCAACAACCACATGCTTCACAATAGTATACGAAGGTCCACCATTAGAATGATTATCAGCCGGAAGGAAATCACTTGTGATTCCAGAGAAGACCAATCTAGAACCTACCAACATACCAGTAGGATAATTCAGTACACCACTATTTACCGGAGAGCCAGAAGCCCCACCACTAAAGGTGATTATACTCGTGTCAATATTAGGCCAACTAACATCTGCTTTTGCTATGAAATGAAATGAACTTCCATAATTATCCGTCAAATCCATACCGCTTTCGTGACCGAAAGTAACTTCTGTTAAATCACCCTTGTAGACTGTTGATGGCGGCATCTTTTTTCACCTCATGGTATTAGTTCTGCGAAAATAATCACTTCGACTTGGAAGGTAATCCTGAACAAATGCTTACTCCTATCAGATAGGTCTGTACGGGTTTTGTATACTAACCTGTCGAAGTTAGCCCCATCCCCCTTACGCTTCAAATGGATGGCACGGCGTATCTCATTTTCCATCTTTTGCATGTGTACCCTAGAGCGAGTAGTCCTGCAGTCTAGCGTTATATTGATGCGAGTCGTAACGAAGTCATACAGTATGTCTGGGGTCTCTTCGTTGTGTGCGGTCTCAAAGACTAGAATATAGTCATGGTTACTCAAGTCCAAACGCTTTCCTCTCTCTGCTCCTGTATCAGCGATATCTATGATTATCGGCTTGAAATTGTTGGTATTTCCCCTGTTCCAATTAGTGGAAAGGGTGTCAAGAAGTACATCAATACCTTCTAGGAAAGTTGCAACCATACTCAATCCTCCCTGTATTTCTCTCTATTAGTGATTAACGCACCATCTTTGTAGATAAGATTCTGTTCTTCAAGAAGAGGATGAGGACCAACAGCGCCGCTTAGAATCAAGTGCTTCACCTTGTTAGTAAAAGCCTGTTTCTGATTTGCTGTTAATGGCTCTTTGCTTTCTTTGTGAAGCAACTTCCCATCCTCTTTAATGTAATCAGAAGCATCCATCTCGTGTTTATGAATTCTATCTACATGCTCTTTAGGATTATTCACGAAGTACTCCTTCATATCGTTTTGATGTCTCACATCTTCCCTTTGGGTAGTTACAAGCGCATCATGAAAATCATCAAACGGGTCACTCAAAGGCTACCACCTCCATATATCGAGGCATTGTTCTATCCACATCTGCACGATACAACTGTATCTTACTAGCCAAATCCACATTCTGCGTACCCTCTGGAATGAGTACGCTTCGGTCATCACTCATCAATAAGTCAATCGCCACCATCTTGGTGCACATATCCTCGATTGCTTTCTCGACATATCTCTCTCCGTGAATATACGCTACTTTGATAGCGTTCCACTCAAAGAAAGGATATGAGTTGTTGAAGTAGATAATGCCCATTTCCGGGTCTATCCACCAATCTTTGAGTCTTCCCTTGTCTCCACTAGCACTACCACCTACAAGGTCAATTGACAACTTATGTTGTAACATGCGTATCCCAGTAGTATTGAGAGTAGTAAGAGGCGTACCATTCAAATTAGCACAACCAGTAAAAGTACCCCAAGCAGTAACCGCCCCAGTATCAGGATGAAGTGTAGTAGCAGTTTTACCTGTATAGGACACCACTTCATCTCCTACCTGTATCAAACCCTTCTCCACAAAACCCGCATTATCTGAAGCAGTTGTAGTAGCCACCCCATCTTCATAGACATAACCAAGAGTAATAACTGCGGAACCTGAACTACCAGAAGTAGAAGCACTATACGCATCTACATCACCTGTTTGTTCTATATTCAATGCTGTAGTATCGCTCACCGCAATAGAACAAGTCTCCCCACCGACAGTATCCCTCATACTAGTTATCTTAATCACGCCAGACCCATAATCAGAATTACATGTAGCAAGAAACTCGTTATGAAGGGCCACATTACTAGTACTCCCCTCTAATGTAAAAGCAGGGGCAAAATCTACTGCGGTCTTACCGACTCTATCTTCCTTGTTAATGAGGTCAACAATGTTCTGAGCAGTAGTTATTTTATCGAAATCTGACCGCCAATTGGTAGTTCCAGTTCCTACAGTAAGTGTAGCAGTACTCCCATTACCAGCAGCCAAATAAATAGAATCACCAGATAACGCTGTATAATCACTAACTTTCACTCTAGCCTCCGCTGCCCCTATTTCTCGATAATCATCACCTTGCCACAGTTCAAGCCTCAAAATTTGTTGCACATTACGGAACAAGAGTGGGGTTGTACCTACATAATCAGTGTAATATCGCCTTCTATATGGCTTGTATGTGTCGAAATTGATGTATTCCGTTGTAACAAGATAAGGTCTCCAAGCATTATGTGTCTGATTATCTATCCTATCTTGCATCCTTTTGATGATTGCTTCCACCTTAGTTTTGGTCAATCCTCTGGTTTTACCGAAACCATCAGTAAAGGAAGACTGATTCTGCACATAGGCATTATCAATCACTTGAAAATTGGCATGTGTGATAGTATCAGCGAAAACTAATTTCACACCTAGAGTATCAGTAGCAACCGAAGTTATGGTACGAGTGACCCCTAGTGGGTCTCCATCGGAATAAATCAGAATCGTATCTCCAACAGCGAATCCAATATTACGAAAATCAGCACCAGTAACATACACTCCGTTTGCGTTGCTATCCCCACTTACCAAAACGGCCTCCTGCGGGCCGATATCAAGAAGGTCAGCGACCTTCTGTGTGGTGGTATACACAATAGCATCTGGGTCTAACGGACGAGTTTCTGCCTCTCCGGGGCTGAAAACCTGTGGCATGCTTAAACTCCCCTCATTTTGAGAAGAGCGTCAAACGCCAAATTCATTGGTTCTCCCATTGCCAAATTGCCCTCATCATCAAAGAGATGAGGATACTTCGCCATAATAGTCGCTAATTCATTCTTACCTTCTACTTCAGGTTCAGGTTCAGGTTCAGGACTTACCTCAGACTCAGGACTTACCTCAGACTCAGGTTTAGGCCAATCTACCGTCATGAGATTCTGTGATGCGGGGTCTTCTAAAGCAGATTGGAATAAACCATCTCGCATCTCTTCCCATGCAGGACCAGATGAAGGTAAACCAGCCTCTCTTGATTGTTGAGCAGCAAGCCGATTAGCCCACTTCCACACTCTCATTTCTTGCTCATCGCCAAAATGAGATGTTAGAACCTTGCGCCGCCTGTTAGGGTCAGCCGCTTTGAGCACTAGTATCTTCATAACCTCGCCTCTTCATTACGAGTTCCAAGGTTATACTCCATAGGTTTTCCGCAAGCACCACAGTCTTTTCTCCATAGGAAATGAAGAAGACCACAATGCGTACAACGAGTACCAGCACCAATATCGAGAATATCTGCAACCTCTTCAGTACGAGCCCGTTGCTTAGAAATCACACCAGCAAGAGGTCTCTCTGTATTGAAGACAGCCCCTTCCCCTACGGAAGAAGAAAACTTCACATTTTGCTTTTCTGCGCGTAGAACAGCGTCTGCATCAAGCGTTTCTAATTGAAAACCCATTCATATCACCACGCTCACCAGAACAGAACAGTATAAACTACCTCTCCACGAATTAATTCTTTCTCAAAGTGTTTCAAGTTACTACTAGTAATAGCAGTTGAATTAGCCGCTAACGCTGCTGCAAAAGATGCAGCAAGAGTGCCTTCGGCCACTTCATGAGGGCCAAATCTGAATACTTGTACGCTAACTGCTGCCATCTAAGGTCACCGCCATCAATTGCGGTGTCCTAGAGCAATGAAACGCCCACCATCACTACCAGACTCCGTAAAGTGCCCTGTAGTTCCCACATACCCAGTAGGGTTTGCTTGTTCAGTTGCGCTGTTAGCGGTTACATCGAAATGTAGAATATCAGCCAAGTACCCTGAAAGGTCTACTTCGGTGTCATTATTGGCCCATGTTCCTGTTACGAGCATCAAGTTGCCCAATATTGTCGGTCTATTATCAAATACTATTGCCATAATTTATTCACTCCGTTATTTCTGCTATTTCTTCCGCTTCAACTTCTGCTTCAACTTCTGCTTCCGCTTCGACGGCCTCTTCCTCTAACGCCTCTAATTCTTGGGGCGCTTCTGGACTTAAAATCGTATCTACTAATCCTAGAAGAGCAGACTTGGTGTAATAAGCACCAGTCAATTCCACATCATAAGCGCTTAACCACGCTATGATTTCCTTTCTACGCCAAGAAGCGTCGGGAATCCCATCATTACCTGCATCCACATGTGGGGGTTCATCGCCCTCCAGTATGAAATAAGGCTCAACTAATCGTCTGCGATGTTTATCTAACCAAGCCTGACTGACTTCCCTAACCTCACCTCTGGTGAAATCAGGATGATAGACATCTGGCGAGCGCCTGTAAAATTCAGGCCCCTTGTAAGTCACTAAAGGCAATTACTCACCTCAAGAGACTATTGCCATAAATCCGGTGCTTCCAGTTAGGTTACCTTCGCAAGCGAAGACGATTATCCCTGTTCCGAGCCCTGAGTCTACTGAGCAAGATGTCGCTGCGACTCCTGAGCCGCCAACCACTATTGCGTGAACTGTGTCACCATCTCCACCAACGGTGAAGGCGTTGTTGTTCTCCACCAAAGTGCAAGTACCAACAACTAGTTTCAATCCTCGTCCTGCTGTATTGATAGTATCGTCGTTGGTTGCTTGGAACCCAGTTATAGCGCCGGGATAAGCATCTGCTACCCCTGCTGCGCCGTCTAACCAACGAGTGCTACTCTCTAGTGCACCCGCATATAGGTCTAATTCAAAATCTACGGTCATTACTCCGTTGCTTCCTGTACTTCTTGTAAATGTTACTGCCATATTTTTCACCTCTTATTCATTTTTCTTCCTATGTACCTCAACTCAGGTCACGGATACTCCCTTGAGCCCCAAAGAAAGTCGTCCATACCTCACCCATGGTTCGGTACAGTCCCTCTTGGCCCAGTCTGTTGATGGCGAACGGGTCGCCAGTCTCGATTCCCGACTCAAAGTATTGTGTCGGTATCGCTGTGCTGAAGTGTATGTAGTCGGTGTCTAGGTAGTATAGTCTACCGAGTCCGTCTGCTGGCATGTCCTTGGTCGGAATGATTGGGACACCATTGTAAGTTGCCACGATGAACCCTGCCTCCATACCCGGCACACCCTTCACACCGTTGTAGGTGGGAGTGACCCTCTTTTCTTCCATGAACCTCTGCTGGCTCTGCAGTAGTTGCTGTAGCCTCATCAGAGTGTCATACTTCGTTAGAATGACCTTCGGGTTTCCACCACGGACCCAAATCTTCTGGAACAAGTCATCAAGTTGGTCTAGAGACAATGTGCGATTTGCCGCAGCAGCGTTATCCTCGGCGTAGGACCAAGTGTTAGCGCTTCGGTCAATCGAGTAAATATCCTCTTCACCAGCAGCAGCGTGGTCAGAACCACCACCGCCGTATGTCATGTTCGTGTTACCTGCAGTAATCCTGTCTAGGGACTCAAAGTTATTTGCTGATACAGTCCCTACATCGGTTAGTAGCATCTTATTGACCATCTCAGCGTGGTGCTTACCCATTTCCTCTTTGAGAACCTGTCGAATGTCTCCAAGTCCATCGTCCTTGTCAGCGAGGAAGATTGCTGTCTCCGACATATCGAAGGTGTGAGCAATCGTCTTGGGCTTTGCAGCCACATGCTGGAAAGTCGGCTTGACCGTCTCAGGCAGGGTTGCGTTCTCAGCAACTCCGCCATGTAGAGTACCCGAATTGGGCTTGGCTGTGACAACTCGCCATCCACTCCTGTCCCAAGGCTTCTTGGGTAGTATGCTGAAAGCGTTGAACTCCTGATTCAGTTGCGACCAGACCTTGCGGCCATAAATCGCCTGATAAGTTCCTGCAGTAGTTGAGAGCATTGGGGCGTCGGCCTTCAGTAGTTCACTACCGGAGTACGAGTAACCCATTGCATTTCCAGCGCCATAGTAATAGCGCTCCATATCTGTAATCGTGCGTATGTAATTTCTTGCCATATCATTTCACCTCATTATTCCTCTTTTTTATTCAATCAATCTACCTTAAATGCCTTGTCAGCAAGTTGGTGTACCTCATCCCAAGTCATAGCAGCCAAATCCATTGTTGAGGGTATCTCTACAGTAGCCTCAGACTTCTGTAGTGCCTCTCCAACTTCTGGCTCGGTAGGATTAGCAAGTGTATCTATGCGCTCACCAAGAGCAGCGATAGACTTGTTTATCTCGTCAAGAGGGCTGCGTGCATCGAAAGAAGCAGCCTCTGCCTTGGAAATCTCTTCTGTCCTCTCGCTACCATAGCGATTTGTGAACTCGTGCTCTAGCGCAGTCCTAAACTCCTGCTCTAGTGCTGCAGCCTTGTAAACCTCGTAAGCAGCCTCAATATCTGAGTGGGTCACCTCTGAAGGGTGAAGAAACTCACCTTTCTTGGTCGAACTACCCTTTCCAGTCGTGCGGGCAACCGCGTTAGTGGAAGGCTTACCGCCCTCCTGCGCCCTGCCCTTGACTTGACCGCCCTTAGCAGCCTCAGTGTCAGCCAACTCTTCAGGAGTAGAACCAAGATTAGCCTTCTCCACATCATCGAAGTGTTCTCTTGCGGCTATTGTGTTTACACCCGCGCTCTTTAGTGTATCTTCCATCCAGTTTAGATATTCAGAAGTAATTACATCGGAGTATTCCTCTCCCTTCTCTACTAACTCTTCCTCAATATTCTCTTTCTTCTTTGAGTCCTTTTTATCATCATCGTCTTTCCCCTCCAAGAAGGCAGGTTTATCTCCCTTCTCAAAGGCATCAAGCCTAGACTCCAAGCGAGTAAGAACATCGCCCATCTGTGTCATAATATCGTTATCTTCATCTGCCATTTTATTCACCTTATTTTTTCCATTATCCTCTTTTAGAATTTTGAATGTCGCTTCCGGGTTTATTCCTTTCTCACAGATTGTTACTTCGTGCAGTTCCAGTTTGCTGATTTCTTGATAGTCGCCGTGTTCTTTGTCGCTCTTTCTAACACGCTTGAATGCTTGCCCACCAATACTAAATCCTCTTAACGAGCCTTTTCGTATTTCGGCAGCGACTTCTTTTGCTTTTTCGATGTCTTCTCTCAGTTCTACAACTACAAACATTCCGACATCATCAACTTCGCTTTTCCACAACCTCCCTTCACTATCTGTATAACTTGGTATAACTTCACCGATTTGTATGTTTGAATGTGCTAGTTGTACATTACGGTACTTGTCACTCTCCATGTATTTCTTAAATGCGTCTCTGAGTGCTTCTTTGGTTATCTTGTCACCTTGCTTGTCTACTACTTCTACACTTGCGTACCCTGCTACTACTAAATCTCCACCTTTCAATAACAGTACTGATTGTTCACCGGGTTTAGAGCGTACAGAAGACAACACACTAATCACTCGCTAAATGTTCATACTACATATATTAAACGGCATCAGTCAGATAACACCGCTTCCTTAGAATCTAACTCCAAATCGAGGGACTGCCCCTCATCTGTGACTAATTTCTTACTCTTTTTACCCTTAACCTCGCTATTTTGCGGAGTTTTACTTTTGTATGGCCGTTCTGAATCTTCAGTAGGTCTCACGCGCATATCATAATCAGGCATTGATTCTTCACCTACCAACTTAGTTGGTCCCCTTGGACTTTCAGTTAGAGAACCCACATCAATGCCTAGCCCTTTAGGTCCAGTAGTGTTGTAGTATTGCTCTTTTTCTAAAATATCCAACGCCTCTTCTATGAGTTTCAGACCTTTTATCGCTTCAGGTTTCAGCAGGAGATTCTTGTCTTTACCCGGTTTTAGTAACCCAGCAGATTCCTCTTCCATAGTTTCTTCAGTATTATCTGGTATCTTATCCTCTTCCACAACCCTTTCTATCTTTCCTTTCAAAAGCATAGATGCCACTTGAGCCCAGAATGGTTTCAAACTCTCACTAAGACGAATGGAATAATCATTAGTGGAAATATTAGAGAGTACCGTTTCTGGAGAACTAGCCCAATACCCATCTTGTGTTTTCTCCAAATCGTAAACAACATTATCGTGATACATCTTCACAAGTATGTTATTGTCTATGATTTTCACATCATGAGGGAAATGAAGCGGTTCTAGAGATTTAGTCAAAAGACCCAAAGTTTCCATACTCACTACCCCTTCTCCTTCTCCTTCTCCTTTCACATCTGTCGGTGTGACGGTATAGATGTCTCTACCTCCTTTGTTGAATTGCTTCACACCACTCACATTTACTCTGATTATTTCACCCTCATCAAAAGGCTTTGGACTTTCCACAGTCCCCGCATCAAGATAAACAGACCCCTTGTAATTAACAGCCCTGTTACCTAGTCCCTCATCATCGAGAAGAGGACCAGCACCCAACCGATATGTGAAAGGCCCACTACCTCTTCTGTCTAGTACCAAGAAATTCAATTCTTTTCCGGGTCTCAAAAGAATCCATTTAGGATGACGAATCTCCCCACGCATGTAAGTACTATTGGAATCCTTCAGTAAAAGAGTGTCAGAATCCTTGAGTAAATCCTTAACAACTCCCTCTAAACCGTTTTCGTCTGTTACACGAGTATCGAATGGGCCGGGTATCATAACAGTATCATGACTATCGAATTGACCTCTTAGAACTTTTAATCTTTCATTCGCAGATAAATCCATAATATCTGTGCCGTCATATTGCATGATATCAATGACATGTAATTCATCATCACCTAATACCCCATCAATAGTGTAGGTCTTATCATTCATTTTCTTCAAACCTTTACGAGCCCAATCAGGTAATCCTATTCTCCCCCCTTTCTCATTGTAAGCAGTAATTCGATTTTTCTTTCTCGTTATCACTATTCTTTGACCATCGTACCACTTAGATACTACCCAACTACCAGTAAAACCTCTTAATTGCTCTAAATCCTTCAATTCAAAAATTCTATGCATCGGTCTGATTGGAGGAACCCATTCAGGGCTCTTGTCCCCTTTCAGTAAAAGCACATCAGGATTCAATAAGAATGAAGCGTAATCTGAAGGCTCACTCAAACTCAATGCTTCAAAGAATGGTGGAGTAGTGTTAGGAGTTACACCTTCGATATCAGGAGTATTTGAAGGAGTGATGATTTGCTCTCTGGGCTCTTGATTATCCCAAGCACTTTGAACCATCTTTTCACCATCTACCCCTAATCCTTTGGAGAATGCCCTATACAAATTATCAAAAGGTGTAGGTAAAAGACTTACTGGTTTGGTTATGTTCTCACCCATGAAGGATTTTCCTTCATTGAAATCGAATCCAAAAGTAGGTTTACCAACCCTACCATCTTCCAAACCACCACTCACAGCAAGGTCACAAACAGTATGTCCATGAGGTGAAGTACCATCTATTTTCCTTCCGTCCCCCCAATGAAGTTCCTCTTTTGTTATCGGTTCTTTGATTTCTTGAAATTGTAACTCCATAGAAGGGTCATGAAGAACGATATCCCTCAAACGATGTACTGCCTCGTTAGCCGTTCTCCCTTGATGCACAAATCTCTTACCGGGTATTTTTCCAACTGGAGCAGCAGTAAAACCAGATACCTTGTCCTTCTCTCCCGTTTTGATTATAGGTGCTGGTATGAAATCTAAACCATACATGTCTTTGTATTCTTCTTCTGGGCCCCTAAACATCTTTGCTAATTCATTAGTGTGTCGCCAAGCCCCTGCTTGTCTCGCTTTCTTGTTCATACCTTTGAATTGAGCCCCCACAAACATGTCTATGTCCCTCACACCATGATAATCCTCAAAGGGTGTTTCTGAACCATCAATCGAAGGATTAGTGGACATAAACTGCCCATTGCTCATTATCATACGAGGTCCATGTACACCAACATAGTTCTTGATTTGGTCTACTAATTGACTATGACCGTCTGTGATAATCCTAGCATTCTCATATGCCCTACTACCAACTTTTGATATTGCCTTTTGATGGGCGCTTTCATAATCAGGGTCTGTTTCAGGCAATAACCCTGCTTCTCGTGCCTTCTTCTTCTCTTCACTATACTTTAGCATTATTTCTTTAGCATCCAATAAGTGTTTATCATTACCTACACCTAACATCTCTAGTATATCATTAGCACTCGTTTCTTCAGTCACAAGGTGACCGTGCTCTCGCATATGCCCAGCAAGGTCCAGATGTGGGCTTTCTCCTTCTTCTCCTTTTAACTCTTGAACAGGAGTTTTCTCAACTTTATCTATGTCTTCCCCATATGTAGTCAAACCGTGTACAGAATGGTCTAAATGCATGAGTGCTCTATTGGCTTCTCTGAATAACATATCGGCATTGTCAATGAATTGGTTACCGTTAGAAGTGTCAAAGTGCTTTTTAATCTGCTCTTCTGACATTTCGCTTAACATCATTGTAGCCATTTGAGTTATGGCTTCATAATCGGCGTGCATTTTTCTTTCAAAGTTATGCGCGACATCAGACCTAGGTTTATCCCCTTCCCCAGTTTCTTGCTCGTGAGCCCTCTCCACCTCTTCTTCAAGTTCATCTATGATATCATCTAAATGCGATGTGTCTTCTCCATTCTTTTGCATTTTATCTCGATAATCCAACATAGAGTGCCATTCTTCCTCACTAACACTAACTCTTCTCTCATCAAGGGGCTTTTGCTTAGGCTTATGTCCAGTCAATCGCAAGAAATTGTCTATATTCTCAAAATCTCTCTGTTCAGTCCCATGAGGGACAGGATAACGCCCAGTTCCTATTTCCCCCTTCGGGTCGAGAGAAGAGAGCATCCTAGGGGCCCTATCATCGAAGTCTCTCCCATAACCAAGAACAGCCCCTCTCCTTCGATGAGCCAATGCATTGTTTCTCCTGTGGTTATTCTTATGCAACTTACCCGTTCTTTCTACGAAATCACCTTCTAAGGCATCAGAGTAATCTACAAACCCCTCTTCTCCTTTACCTTCGCCACCCAAAGCCCCATGAGTTGCATCCCATTCCTTTTCCTCTTGTTCCTCTTTAGGAGTATCAGCATCAACAGATGCTTCTGAGGTTTCCTCACCTAAATGTGCCACTCCAGCACGAATCTCTTCACCTTCTTTTTTCCCACGATATACTGTTCTTTGTTCCATCCCATAAGGGCCATAGGCATCCATATGATTAGAGTGAAACAGAGGCATATGAGTGGGTTTTACTTTTGAACCATACAACTTATTAACGGCATTTTGAGATAATTTCCTAATCCTGTTCATTGGCCCAGACATTAGATGACTCATTCTCGCATAGATGTTAGTCTTAGGGGTGACAGACCTCGCTTCCTCACCGGGTCTAGATGATGAATGCCCAAATTCAGAAATCAAGTTATGCCTAGTAGTGTCAAGATTACTAGCAGGAGGGATGAATGGGCTGAAAGCCCCGGCAGTCTTAGGATTAGGTGTGAAGGTATCTCTGTCTAAATCCTCGACACCGAACATACTGGTATTGGTATTAGTGTCCTTATCATGCTTAGAAATCCCATCATGTCTTAGTTCCATATCCAAAAGAGGGTTTCTCCCCCTACCACCTAATTTCCACGCATCCGTCCATCGTGCGGCCCTACCTTCCAAATGACCACTGGAATGCTCTTTGAACAGGGCTTTTTCTTCAGGTGTTAAGTCTGCTATTTCAGGACCAAGCACACCACCAGTCAAATCCTCATTACGAATATCAAAACCCTGTTGATTAAGAGTACTGCGTTTACTAGCAGATTCTAATATTTGTTGCATCAGATTTTCATCTGTCAAAACCCCATTATGGTGTTTACCCAAATAGGGGTGTTCTCCTACATTGATTGGCTTTCCATTAGAATCATATCCCATAGCCAAAAGAATTGCTTCACGAGGTATCCTATTTTTCCCATGAGAAGAAGTTCTTATCGCTTCTTTCAAGTGGTCACTCTTTTTGATGTTCTTCAACATATCAGAAGTCAAATAAGGTATACCTTGGAAAGAATCTACATCTTCACCAGTAACCTCATCTTTCCAACTTTTACCATCCCAAGGCTTAGGTTCCCCTTTAGAATCCATCTCGTACTTCTTCTCATGCCCAAGAGTCTTCCTCAAATTATCAGTTATGGTGTCGTGTAAAGAAGTAAGTGGTAATGGTTTTCCAGTAGGAAAAATCTCTTTCTCTTCATCGTCTAAATCCTCTACAGATGTCTTATGATGGTGAATAGATGTGCCGCGTTTGTGATGATAATTACCATCTTCGTCAAATCCAGAATTATGCAACATATCATTCAAGGCATAATGCTGATGTGTCTCTTCTGGTACAGTATCCTCTTCTACAAGAGGTAGCATAGAAGGAATATTCTGCACTACACTCCTACCAGAGTGATGAGCAGCGGGAGCATACCGAGCCCTTATGTTGTCAATTATTCTACCAGCGCTTAGAATATGTCCGTCTGGAAGTACTATCTCTTGTGCATCTTGTGAATGTAGCCCCTTATCTTCTATGTGACTTCTCACCAAACTGCGTTCTTCTGGGGTAAGCCACTCTAATCCTAGGAAATACCCATCATCACCAAGAAAATGGTCGTGTTGGACCTTTGGTTTCGGTTTAATATCTGCACCATGCTTACCCCAACCACCTTCCATAGCCATGAGTTCTTCAAGAGTAGGTTCTTCCCCTCTTTCATATTGTACATCATCGCTCTCCCATCTATCTGCACGGTCCTCAAAATGAGCCCTTCTCAATTCGTAATCCACTCTTTCAGGAGAATCAGGATATTCTTCTTCTAAGTCCAATCTCTTAGATTTTGCACTACCACTCTTTCCCCATCTATCATAATCTCTTTCATACAACTGATGTTGATGTTGTAAAGTAGCCTCTTTCAATCCTTTCAAGGGTGCTCTGAAAGGCCATTCTCTCTCATCAGTATCTTCATCCTTTATTCCATGATAATTGACGCTTCCCTTCTTCCTAAGATGCTCTTGTTCTAATTTGTCCCTTTCCATTTCCTCTTGCATCTCAGAAAGCGCACCCGGATTACGAGGAAGGAAGTTTCTCCTTATCATCTCAATCATTTCAGGACGACCAGTAATGGCGTTTTGAAATCTAAGAGGATTGTGAATATCATGCAGGGGGAACTCATGAGGCTTACCAAAATGCTCATCAGGTAATGGTTCAACTGAATGCTTGTAAGAATGAGAATTAGCAATACGCTGGGCAATCTTGTCCCTATCTTCTTCAGGTTTTTCACCACTACCTGTAACCAAATTACGAATTTTACCAACCCAAGGATGGTCTACCAAATGACCGGGGAATCTCTTAGCGAGTTCTCTCAATGTCATTTTCTCGGCATCTGAGCCAGAGGCGACATTGAGATTGGCCTTTAGAATATCATAAGAGAAGGAATCGCAGGTTCTCTCTCTCCAAGTAATATCCGGTTCAAAACCATGAGCGAACAAATTATCTTTGGCAAGCAGATAATTACCTACGCTCAGGTCAACATCTTGACCATCAAACATTGACTTGAGAAGATTATCTCTTTCTCTTATGAAGACATCAGGGGCGTCTTCTCGCACACCGACCCCACCTCAAATATCATCCTTCAACAAGACGGCCCGTATTGTCCCCACGCTCATTCATAGGCGTAGTATCGAAGTTAACCGACTCAGACGAAGCACCCTTGTTAGCCACATCTTCTGATTCTATCAAATGATTATTGGTATGATAATGAGCGTTTCTAGTACGACCACCAGACTCAGATTCAAAGGAAATATCATGCGGTGTAGTTTCAAATGCAACTGAATAATTAGGTTGAGCCTTCTCTATATCATCTAATCTCTTTGCCAAACTTTCCGCCTTTACCAAAAGGTCTTCCATATCCTTTCCATATTCCTCAAATATCGGTCTTCCTACCATTAATACAACTCCTTAGTTCATCGACTTCTTTGTGTTATTTCTCTGTGTTGGTCTGCCATATCATGTATATCTTCCCAACTCATATCATGTATGTCCTCATTACTGTAAGTTTCCAAATCAGAAGAAGAGTCACCCTTCAACAACTCATCACCACGAAACGGGTCTGTTTGCAAATCTTCAGCAAATGGAGTACGAGAAGGTACAAAACCCGCCCTTTTCATTAGATGTACAGGATTATCAATCATCTTGCGCATCTGTTGATTCTCATCCATCAACAACTGAATATCCTTATCCATACTCTCCATCTTAGTGATGAGAGTATCCATAAGTTGAGCAGGTTCATCACTCATCTCTAGGTCCACCAAAAGTCTTAGTTTGCTTATACATTTGCTTAGAAGTACGAGCAGGTATCACAACACCGGGTAAAACACGGTCCCTTTGAGAAGTATCAAACTTAGTTCCCCTTTCATTATACTTGAGAACTGGGACACCACCTACGAATTCATTCAAGCCAAGCAAATCCTGTTCCTCTGCTTTTTCAACATTAGTAGAAAGGTCACCATGTAGATATTCAGCGAATTTCAAAACTTCCACCAAATGCTCTTTTGCGTTCTCTGCATCACCATCTTTCAAAGCCTTAGTGAAGGCTTCTGTGTGCATATTCATCTTCCTCGCCATCGGGTCCATCTTACTCAGGTCCATATGATATCATTACTCCGAAGTACTGTTATGTTAATTACACTTATGCTCCACGCAATCTTCTGGAATCCATCTTAGCCCTACTTACTTTCTGTGCTAATGAAGGGTCTACGCCTCTTTGTTGAACAGTAGAAAACGGACTTCCCATACCCATAGATGTACGATTTTGCGGAGATGCTGGTCCACTTGGGCTTCTTATTCCCACACCTTCACCACCGGGCTGTGACGGGGGCATCAAATTAGGCGGAAGTGCATTATTAGACCCCATAGTATGTCCTCCCATCACAGCACCACCCATTGGGTGTCCCATTGGATGACCGGACATCATTCCTCCGGGTGGCATCATTCCTCCGGGCATCATTCCTCCGGGTGGCATCATTCCTCCGCCTCCGGGTGGCATCATTCCGGGCGGTGGACTTCCGGGCGGCGCTGGAGGCATTTCTCGATAAGTGAACCTGATGTCCCTATCACCTTCTTCCATTAATTCAGGTTTGTAACCAAGCATAGACATACGCTGCGCAAGGTTAACTTCCATTTCATCACGCCGTAGTCGAGTGATTTCATCTTCTTCCTCATTGGGATAAAGCGTCAATTTCCAATCAAACACATTCATTTCCCTCAACACACGAGGAAATAACACATCTGTGTAAATTTTCTGACCAAACTCGACTGCACGATTGGTAACCAAAATTTGCATACCCTCATTATTCAAACCTCCACTCTTGCCGGTATCCATCATGAAAACACTAGACACACCATAGAAAGCAGCAATACGGTTCCTTATCTCGTCACGCACGGCTATGTATTGCATTTCCTCTAATGTATCCATGAACTTAACCCAATTAACACCACCTCGTCCAGTCTGACTCTCGATACCAACCTTCGGTATATAGTGCGGGTCACGCTCCATCTTCTCGTCTACTGACTTCCAGAAGGACTTCATAGACTCAAGATTATCAGTAGTAACTGAAATGATACCTTTTGGGCTTCTTCTCTTTTGATAAGAAGTATACATGTAATTATCCATAGCAGTAAGAGTCATTGCTTGACGCCAGATAGTATTCACAGCACTTCTACCATAAAGTCTGGAAGGGTTATACTTACTGAGATGTATAACTTCACCTTCAAGATAGTACTGTGTTTTCCCACTACCAGCCATATTCACATAATGAACATCTTCCATATCGGAATTACAAACCTGACATGGTTCATCTTGCCCCGGAAAAGAAATCTGGTCTCTGTGCAATCTGCAAACTTTGTATCGTCCACCTCTGACCCCTCTTTTATCAGAAACAATACGCATGAATACCGGGTCACCTCGTACTAATTCCTTCACCCTATAGAAAGCAGGAGCATTAGTATCAGGGTCAACATAGTACTCTTTGATTATAAGAAGGAAAGCGTCATCAACGATATTCAAGTCTCTTTCGATTTCATGAAGAATCTGTATGAAACTCTGTTCCATAGAGTTCTCTTGCTTCAAAAGCCATCTAGCATACAATAATTCATCAGGGTCAGGGTCTCTAACCTCATAATTACACATTGGGCACTGTTCGACATTATGTTGAAACTCTTCTTCACATTCATCACATTTCTTCATAAACTGCTTTTCCCAGTAATACCCTCTTCTAAATATCTCTTGTCCTAACTTCGCAATCACAGTTCGTAGAATCAAGTTCTCATGTGCTATTGCGAAAAGAGCAGGTAGAGTGATACCTTGTGCTAGAACAGGTTCCTGTATACCTGTTGTGTGCAAAGGCATTTGCGGTTCTGGTGTTGTACGCTTTTTGAATGGATTCAAACTTGAAAGAAAATCTGTAATTCTACTACCACTTTCTGCCATCACAACCCCTCCGACCATTTAGCGACGCTATCCATATCTACGCCCCACTCTTGTAACAATGATGAAGATTTCTCTGTATCATCTCTCCAGTTCTCAAACCTCACAACCCTTTTCAATTCCAATTTCCTCAAGGAATCAGGTTCATCTATGAAAGCGAGGACGGCCTTAGCCTGTAGGTTTTTCATCTTCAAATGGGGTAAAATACCATCTAATAGTTTCCTAATATCGGCTTTGGAATAAAATTGTAAGCGATGTTGGCTTCGTTTGCTATTCTTATACACTTTCTGATTTAACTGAAGGACACCACAATCCAATGTCTTGTACAACTCTTCGCAATGTGCCTTACCACGAGTCCCAGTTGCTATGAAACCAGCACGAGGTTCACCTCTTTCTGTAATAGTGATATAACCATCTGCATCTAAGAAACCAGCAGCATAAGGCCAAGGATTCTTAATGATAAGACCTGAATTACTCATTTTTACAAAAGTACCTTTCTCTGGCCCTTGTATAATATCTAACTCTTCACCGTACATAGAAAGAAGTTTACTTAATTTTGCGGTGCTCATACTTTTGTAAAGAACCCCTTCTTCTTGCATTACCTCTTGTAAGTTTCTAGATGTACTAGGCCCAGATTGTAACAACAAAGAACATTTCTCTAAGGTATCTCTTTCTTTTGAGGATAACTTGTCTATTTGGTGTAACGACGATTTCCACATCTTACGAGCATCGCTTCTCTCTTGCATCGCTTTAGCCCAAGCACCCTCTTCTTCAATACCCCAAACATGTTCATATTCATCCAAAGCCTTGAGAGAATTCTCTGCTTTGCCCCATAAATTACAAGCCTGAATCAAACCCACTTCCCTGATATTCCCGAACTTCCTCAACGATTTCAAATTCTTATCGCTTAAACCGAGACCATGTATAGCACCAACTCTATCCTGAGCCCAATCAAACATACTCAATGTGCTATCTACTTCTAGACTTTTAATGGTCCTCACATCAGAAATGATATTGTCTATTTCTGATTTCTCCCCCTTGTTATAACGGCGGGCTTTTCTCAATCGCCTTACGAAATCAGAAGCAGAGCATCCCAAATTACTCTCAAACCAACCATCACCGTTACTAGCGAAAACACCCTTCTCAAACAAAAAAGGTAGAGAAACTACTTCTGTTTCTTCGTCTTTGACAATCTCATCATAATCGTCTTCCAACAAAGCGCTTCCCCACATAGATAACACCTAAGTCCACAATGTTGTGTTCTCATTTCCTTCTTTCACATATGTATCATTCATTTTATTCACCACTAAGGTATGAACCAAAGACCATCATCTTCAGATTTAGGCTTACTTGAAACCCATGAGTCGAACCCCGGCATATAATCATCGAGTAGAACAACACTACCTTTGAATTCCTTTGAGGCCCAATTAGCAAGAGCGATACTCATCGCTAAGTCATCATGAGTACCGACACTCTCCAACTTACCACTCTTCTGCATACCAAATCTATGCAATTCGGTTTCTAACTTATGAGTGTAAACCCTGCTTTCCTCATTCCCATAAGGAAGTTTAATCCTACCTTGTTCAAAAGCAAGTAAAAGGCTCATGAACAAACTCTCTTTCTTAGTACGAGTAGTCATGAAAGTGCGTATTGGTATATCTGCTCTCAATTCCCTCATCTCCTGCTCAAGCATCCTTTGGAAGTTATTACCCTCAAGTTCAATGAGTTCTGGTTGAAAGCGATTATTCAATAGAATCATCATTCGCTTTTGAGCAACAGAAGACATACCTCTCTCATGAACACAATGAACAATCTGCTTGATATCGTCATCTGGTAGTAATCTCATGACGGTCATAGCGGTAAAATCAGCATTCTTATCACTAGATATCGCAGGGTCATGACCAATGAAATGCTGACCGAATACACCATCTGGCTCTCCTTCTTCATTGTAGTTGCTCTCTGCTCTGTCAAGAAGAACAAGGTCAGTATCTCTAGCCGCTTCAAGAAGAGTCATCGGGAACATACTGGCTACATCGTGAATAGGCTCACAAAGGTACTCTCGACTGAATTGTATAGCGGGCATTGACAAACGCCTCTGCTCCAATGCATCCAAACCCCAACGCTCAGGCCAAAGAGGAACCCCTTCCCCATTCATCGCAGGGTATGTCTCAACTCTGAAAGTCTCCTTCTCTTCCAATTCCGCATAAAGGTCATTGTAACTGAAAGGAGTACCAACCATCATCAGTTTTGCTGTATGATGGAGAACCGGAAGCAGAACACCATAGAACCAATCCGCCGTCCTCTGAAGTTCAGTCCCGCTTGTGCCCCACAGAATATCATCACAAACCACAACATCGGGGTGGAAACCACGAGTAGCCCCACCAACTGACTTAGCCATGAGACGGGAACCATTGTTCATCTCAAAGTAAGACTTGGCCCAAGGTTTGCCTTCTGGAATCAAATCCTGCAATATCGGTGTGCTCTCTATATTGTTCCTGATGAATCTCATGTGCTCAAGCGTTTGCTCAAGTGAGTGAGAGAAAATCATGATATGAGTACCGGGATTGAAAGCGGCAATCCAAAGCGCATATGACATGAAGAAGACAGATTTACCATGGTCACGAGATGCCTTCACGCAGTAATACTGTGATTCCGTCAATCCCTCATCCCAATCTTCATGATGATGATTGTACAGGAA